>Ga0180433_10000408_pt1 | contig 73522 bp, 82 predicted proteins | sample SS_ome_8_FD_132980 | JGI IMG/M metagenome (GOLD analysis project Ga0180433, IMG submission 132980) | Hypersaline lake sediment archaeal communities from the Salton Sea, California, USA - SS_1_D_1 metaG | ecosystem: Environmental > Aquatic > Non-marine Saline and Alkaline > Hypersaline >...
CGCTCTTTTCAGTCGCGTAAGTCATGTGCTCATTTGGACCCCTCGCTCGCTTGTAGCGAGCTCGGGATAAATTCGCACCTATAACTTACGCTCTTTTCAGTCGCGTAAGTCATGTGCTCATTTAAGGAGGTAGAAATGACAAATTCAAAGATCATCAAGGGCAGCATGATAGCAAAGGACAAGAAGTTCGGGATAGTGGTATCTCGGTTCAACGAGTTCATCTCGTCGAAACTTCTTGAAGGAGCACTCGACACTCTCTCGAAGCACGGTGTAAAAGAAAAGGATATCTCCGTTGCGTGGGTGCCCGGTTCGTTCGAGACACCCATTGTCGCCAAAAGAATGGCGGGATCCGGGAAGTACGATGCCGTGATCTGTCTGGGGGCGATCATAAGGGGAGAGACTCCCCACTTTGAGTTCATCGCGTCTGAGGCGGCCAAAGGGGTAGCGAAAGTCGCGATGGAGAGCGACATCCCCTGCGTGTTCGGCATAATAACCACGGATAATCTTGAGCAGGCGGTGGACAGGGCCGGTACGAAAAGCGGCAATAAGGGAAGAGAAGCCGCGATGACCGCCATCGAGATGAGCAATCTGTATTCGGCAATAAAATAAAGAAAGGCGAGACAGGATGAGGAAACGCACTCTTTCGCGCGAAGTGGCGCTGAAGATCCTTTACGCCAACGATATTACCAAGGAACCCGCCAGGGAATGTTACCGAAAATTCTGGGAAAACAGCGAGATCGCTGATGAGGCCGTCAAGGAATTTTCGGATTTCCTTGTTTCCGGCGTTAGCGCCAACCGCGACGAAGTGGACAGGGTGATCGGTAAATACACCGCGAACTGGGAACTTGAACGAATGGCCACGATAGACAGGAATATCCTGAGGATAGCCTCGTTCGAGCTTTTATTTGTCGAGGATATTCCGCCCAAAGTTGCCATCAACGAGGCAATAGAGCTGGCAAAAAAATACGGGGATAAGGATTCGGGGAAGTTCGTGAACGGGGTACTTGACAAGATCAACAAATCCGAAAAAGGCGGCTCGGATCCCCCGGCCGGCCAGCGAGAGATCCAACATGAAGAATAGCAGGGATAACGGTTTTGTCGATTTGCATGTACACACCACTTATTCGGACGGGACGTTTACCCCCGAGAAGGTGGTGGAGAAAGCCGTCGAAATGGGGCTGAAAGCTATCGCGGTAACGGACCACGACTGTGTGGACGGCATTGGTCCGACCATGGAGGCTGCCAGGGGGACCGGGCTGGAGGTCATCCCGGGAGTCGAGATCTCAGCCGCAAAAGACGAGACCGAAATACATATCCTGGGATATTTTATCGGCTGGCAGGATCCCTTTCTTCTGGAGATATTCAGGAAAATGCGGGAAAACAGGACCGAGAGGATGAAAAAGATGATACACCTGCTGCATCGCCAGGGGATAGACCTGGACGCGGACAGGGTCTTTGCGGTAGTTTCCGAAGGTACGGCCGGGCGTCTTCACCTTGCCCGTGTGATGGCAGAAGAAAACATAACAAGGGATGAACAGGAAGCATTTGACAGGTATATAGGAAATGGAAAGCCCTGCCACGTGGCGCATAAACGCCTGGATTACGGAAAGGCCATAGACATAATCAAAAAGGCCGGAGGCGTACCGGTTCTGGCGCACCCCGGGACCATGGGCAAGGACGAGTACATCCCTTTTTACGTGCAGGCGGGATTGAGGGGCATTGAGGTCTATCATTCCGAACACCACACGTCGACGAACGACAAATATCTTGCCATTGCGAGGAAATATAATTTACTTGTGACCGGCGGATCGGATTGTCATGGCATGAAGAAGGGAAGGGTCTTGATCGGCAAGGTCAAGGTCGGCTACGAGGTTGTGGAGAATTTGCGCGCGGAAGCGGAAAAGATCCAAAGAAGTAACCGGAAGACATAGATCATGAATAAGTCGGCCGAAAGAAAATACATGGAACTGGCGCTGGAACTGGCTGCAAAGGCAAGGGATAAGACCTATCCCAATCCGATGGTGGGCGCCGTTATAGTCACTGGCGGCAGGGTCACCGGGAGCGGATATCACCGGAAGGCCGGTGAAGACCACGCCGAGGTCAGGGCGATCAACAGTGCCCGCGGCGCGTGTTCCGGCGGGACGATGTTCGTGACGCTTGAACCGTGCGATCATCACGGAAAGACCCCGCCCTGCACGCAGGCGATCATTGATAGCGGTATAAAAACGGTCAATGTCGCGATCGAAGACCCCAATCCGATCAACAGCGGCCGCGGTATCAGGAAATTAAAAAATGCCGGAATTACGGTAAATCTGGGTTTGTGCGCTGAAGAAGCGGCTGCGCTGAACAGGAAATATATAAAATTCATCACTACGGGACTTCCGTACGTGACCGTGAAGCTGGCTCAATCGGTCGACGGAAAGATCGCCGCGCGGGACGGAACATCAAAATGGATATCTTCCGATGTTTCGCGCAAATATACCAGGGGGATCCGTTCTGATTTTGACGCCATTATCGTGGGAAGCAATACCGCCCGTATGGACGATCCGTTCCTTCTTGACGAGAAGAAACGGGGGTATGATGTGGTCCGCGTAATAGTGGACACCCGCCTAAGGACGCCGGCTGTTTCAAATATCATCAAGACCGCGGACAAGGCCCCGGTTCTCATCGGGACCACGGAACTCGCCCCGAAGTCCAGAGTGGAAAGATTCAGGCGCCTCAGGGGCGTGGAAGTGACGGTCACCAGGAGCAAAAAAGGAAGAGTCTCCATGAAGCCTTTTTTGCGCGAGCTGGCCCGAAAAGGCATGGTGAATGTCCTGGTCGAAGGCGGCGGTGAACTGGTCGGGAGCCTGATAGATGAGTCCCTGGTGGATGAGGCCATGTTCTTTATTTCTCCAAAAATAATAGGGGGCAGCCGTTCTTCCGTTAAAGGCAGCGGAGCGAAAAGCATAGCGGAAGCGCTGGAATTGCGAGATGTGGAAGTAAAGGAATTCGGCGGGGATATATACATAAGGGGATTGGCATGTTCACGGGAATAATCACCGAAGTCGGAAAAGTTAAGAGTGTTATCCGGAAGGGGTATTCCGCGCGTCTGGAGATAACGTGCGTGAAGACCGGCGAAGGCCTTGATCCGGGTGACAGCGTTGCGGTTAACGGTGTGTGCCTGAGCATTGTGGATAGGAAGGAAAACCTCTTTTTTGATGTGGTAGGGAATACCCTGGATAAGACCGTTCTAAAGAGACTGAAAGCCGGGGATGCAGTGAACCTTGAAAGTCCGTTGAAGCTCGGCGATACTTTAAGCGGGCATATGGTATCGGGCCATGTTGACGGCGAACGTGTCGTGAAGGGCAGCAGGGAAGCATCCGGAGGATGGGTCCTCGATGTCGGCATTCTTCCCGGCGACGAGAAATACCTTGTTGCCAGATGTTCGGTAGCCGTGGACGGAGTGAGTCTTACCGTGGGAGAATTGTACCGCGGTTTTTTCAGGATATTTTTGATACCGCACACCCTTGACAATACCACGCTGAAATCAAAAAGGCCCGGAGATCATGTGAACGTGGAATTCGATATGATGGCGAAATACGCCGGTAAAAACGGCCAAAAGGGGTCCGTTACCATGGATATGCTTGCTGAAAAGGGGTTTATGTAAGAGGTACGGGCTTCGGGTTCAATGAAAGGGGGAGCATGAAAAATCTTGTCGTTGTTCTTCTCGTTATGGGACTATTTTTTTCCTTTACGTTGGCGGTTCATGCGAACGGGCCCGTAAAAAAGCTTGGCAGAGGCGCGGCGAACGTGGTAACTTCTCCGTTCGAGCTTACCAAGTGCATGGGGGACACGAAGGCTGAAAAGGGGGTATTTGCCGGCCTGACCTGGGGCGTTCTGAAGGGGGCGGTAAACATCGTGAAAAGGGCCGTAGTGGGGGTTTATGAGATCGCGACATTTCCCATACCGCTGCCTAAGGATTATGAACCGATATTGGAAGACCCTGAATTCTTTTTGCAAAAGGATCGGCTTGAGAGGATAAAATAACGCCGATGCGTACATGTTTAATATTGACGCTCTGTTACTATGATGATAATATAGCGCATCGGGGCGTAGCGCAGTCTGGCTAGCGCGCCACGTTCGGGACGTGGAGGTCCTGGGTTCAAATCCCAGCGCCCCGACCAGATCTTTCTGTGCAAAAAACGATGTCTCATCACGCAGAAGTCCCGACATGAAATATATAATACTTTCGGATATTCACAGCAATCTCCAAGCCTTTGAAGCCGCAATCAAGTCTTTCCCGAAAGAAAAGGGTATTCCCATAATAAGCGCCGGAGATGTCGTGGGCTACGGGGCTAACCCCAACGAGTGCATAGAGATGGTCCAGTCCCTCAAAGCGGTGAATATCCTTGGCAATCACGATGCCGCCGTGATCGACAGGACCGATATCTCTTATTTTAACGCACATGCCAGGGATGCGGTTTTGTGGACAAAGGAGAACATCGGTCAATCGGCCCTGGATTATCTGCAAGGGTTGCCTCTTGTGCTTGAGGAAAAACTTTTTACCGTAGTTCACGGGACATTGCATGACCCGGAAGAGTTCAATTACATGATGGACTGGACGGATGCCATGCGCACCCTTGAAATTTTGAAGACAAATATATGTTTTGTGGGGCATTCCCATGTTCCGGATGTGTTCATATCCGCCGGCGGCAAATTGTTCCGGTCGCACGAAAAAAAAGTGAAGATCGAAGACGGTTCCAGGTACATAATAAACGTGGGAAGCATAGGTCAGCCGCGGGACAATGATAGCCGCGCGTGTTATTGCGTTTATGATTCCGAAAAAAAGGAAGTGGAGTTTCACAGGGTGGAGTATGACGTAAGGTCTGCGCATGACAGCATTATCGAAGCGGGCCTTCCCGTGATGCTGGCGGAAAGGATATTGGTAGGCAGATGACAGGAAACGGAAAACAAAACCGCATGTCTTACGGTTTATAACTGAAGAAGAGAGGAAGTATGAAGAACAGCAATATTCGTATTTTGATCATTATTTCGGTCCTGGTGTTCGCAATTTCCGGTTGCGCGCAGCTGAAGGATAAATTTGTCAGAAAATCCAAGGAGGAAAAGATACCGGCGAAACGCTATCAGCCGGTAAGGGGATATGACGTGCATCCCAGCCTGGAGCTTTATACCAAAAGGTATGTTTTCTGGAAGAGCTGGCACAGGGAACTCCTGGACGTGCTCCGGGACGATAATAATAAAAAGAAGGTCACTGCGGCTGAACAGGAACTTTCGAATCTGATGGACATGCAGAGGATGCTTGTGGATGACAAGGCCGATGAGATGCAAAAATGCGTGGACGAGATGACGGAGATCAAGACGACCCTGAAGGAAGAGAAGATCACTTCGGGTAATGAAGTCAGGATAAGAAGGAAACTGGAATCCTTGGGGCGAGAGGTCAAGAGCAAGTTCTCATATAACAAGGTGCGGGGATCTATAAGAAGTGATTTTAGAAATGACTAACGAGCTTACCGTCAGAAAATTTGTGATGGGCCCGCTCGACACGAACTGCTATCTTATTTACGAAGAACGTTCGCGGAAAGGGATACTGATCGATCCCGGCGCGTATGATCCCCGGATAACAGAGCACACGCAGGATAACGGCATTGACGTGATCTGTACATTGAACACGCACGGACACGGTGATCATGTGATGGGCGATGCCGCTTTCGGCTTCCCGATATTGATCCATGAACTTGACGGCCCCTGCCTGCAGGACCCGGCTAAAGGCTTGTTTTTCCTTGGCGGCGGGGACATGGAGCCGACCCGGGCAGAGAAATTTTTGGCTGACGGGGATATTCTCCGTCTGGGCGATCTTGAGCTGGAGATCATCCATACGCCGGGACACACCCCGGGCAGTATCTCGGCAAGATGCGGGAATATGCTTTTCAGCGGGGACGTTCTTTTCCTCGAGGGGATCGGCCGGACGGACCTACCGGGGGGCGACCACCAGACCCTTATAAGGACCATCAGGGAGAAACTGTTGGTACTTCCGGATTCAGTAAGGGTATTCCCCGGCCACGGCCCGGAAACGACAATAGGGCATGAAAGACGGAACAATCCATTCTTATGAAAGAGCACATCGATAATTTTATATATTTTCTGGAAGTCGAACGCGGCGTCAGCCACAACACCATACAGTCCTACAGGGGGGACCTGGAAAAATTCGCAGGCTATATCCGTAAAAAGGGTAAGGATGTTCCGGCCGTGACAAGGGAAGATATAGTCGGTTTTCTTATGCAGCTCAAGGACCGGGAACTTTCCGCTTCCACGATCGCCAGGAATCTAGCGGCGATAAAGACTTTTTGGAAGTTTCTGGCGTCGGAACAGATCATCCGCGAGAATGTCGCCGGTATCATTGAAACACCGAAGACATGGAAGACCATACCGGACGTGCTGAATAAAAAAGAAGTCGAGAAGCTCCTTGACGCGCCCCCGAAGAAAGGGTGGATGGGCATACGGGACAGGGCCATATTGGAACTGATGTATGCCACGGGCCTGCGCGTATCGGAAGTAAAGGATCTGAAGAAGACAAGCGTAAACCTGGAAGCGGATTTCGTGAAGTGTTCCGGCAAGGGCGGAAAGGAAAGGATAGTGCCGCTGGGGAAGGTCGCGGAACAGGCCATTCTAAAATATCTGGAGGATGTCAGGCATAAATTGTGCAAAAAGAGCCAGGATGACCATCTTTTTCTGTCCAGATTGGGCAAGAAACTTTCCCGCCAGAGTTTATGGAAGATGATGCAGAAGTACGCAAGGAAAAGCGGCATTAAAAAGCACATTACTCCTCACACCCTCAGACATTCCTTTGCCACGCATCTTCTGGAAGGAGGAGCGGAGCTCAGAGGGGTCCAGGAAATGCTCGGCCATGCCGACATTTCGACCACCCAGATTTACACGCATGTCGATAAGGATAAGCTTAAAAAGGTTCACGAACGATTCCACCCGAGAGCATAAAGACATGGATCTGATAACCACCCACAAGAACGCCGATTTTGACGCGCTGGGCTCCCTGGTGGCGGCCAGTAAGCTTTATCCCAAAGCGCGTCTTTTGCTTCCCGGGTCTCAGGAGAAAGCCGTGCGGAACTTTCTTTCACTTATCAAGGATGAGATAAAGATAGAGGACGAAAAGACATGCCGCATGGATGACGTGACACGGCTCATCATTGTGGATAACCGCCACAGGTCCCGCATAGGGGATGCGGCGAACCTCTTGACGAAAAGGGGTCTGAAGGTCCACATATATGATCATCATCCGAGGACCAGGTTTGACATAAAAGCGGACAAGGACGTGTTCAAGGAAGTAGGGGCTACGGTCTCCATTATCCTGGAGATACTGTCGAAGAGGGGCAAATTGCCCTTGACGCCGCTGGAAGCCACTCTGATGCTTTTGGGGATATATGAAGAGACCGGCTTTCTTTCGTATTCAGCCACCACCAAACTTGATGTTGACATGGTCAGCTTGCTCCTGGAACAGGGAGCCAGCCTGAACGCCGTTTCATCGTACCTGAACCGGGAACTTTCCGAGAGCGAACTCTCGGTGCTGATAAATCTCCTGGAATCGATAAAGGTCATCAATGTGAACGGCATAGATATCGCGTTTTCACATATCGATGCCAGCCGTCTCGACGGGGAGATGGGGACGGTCGTGCACAAGCTGCAGGACGTGGAAAATTTTCCCGTCCTTTTTGCCATGTTCGAGGCCAAGGGAAAGGTGAAGATCCTGGCCAGGAGCCGGCTGGAACTCATTGACGTCAACAAGCTGCTCGGCCATTTTAACGGAGCCGGGCATTCCAGTGCGGCCAGCGCCAAGATACAGGGTGAGTCGCCGGAACATATCAAGTCCGAGATACTGCGGCTACTGGAGGAGATAGTCCGGCCGGAGGTGTACGCGAAGGATATAATGTCATTTCCGGTAAGGACCGTTTCACAGGAGGAAAAGGTAAGCGAGGTACTGGAAAAACTCGAACGCCTCGGCTATAAAGGCGTCCCGGTTCTCAATGAAGCGGCCGAACCGGTCGGCATGGTAACGATGGGAGATCTTAAGAAGGCGATGAGACACGGTATGGGGCATTCCCGGGTGAAAGGGTATATGTCGACTCCGCTGATAACGGTTACTCCCGAAGCGCCGCTGTATAGCATGAAAAGGATACTTTTGGAAAAAGGCAAAGGCCGCATACCCGTGATCTCCGGCGGCAAACTGGTCGGCATAGTCACCAGGACCGATGTGCTGAAAAAAGTCCACAGTTCGTTTTTTTCGGGGGGGCCGGGAAAACTTGTCAAACTGTCGAATGTTTCCGCGAAGATGAATGAGGTGTTGCCGAAAAAACTTATCGAGCTGATAAGATCTATCGGCGCCGAAGGGGACGCGCTGGGAGTGAATGTGTTTCTTGTCGGAGGTTTTGTGCGGGATCTCATGCTCGGCGAGAAGAATTATGACCTGGACATCGTGGTCGAAGGCGACGCCATGCGGTTCGGGAAGATACTCGCGGATAAGATGAAAGCCTCGCTTGTCGTGCATCGAAAATTCGGCACTGCGACGCTGGTAAAAGAATGGCCCCGGTGGCTCGGTCCGTCCCTCCATCCGGACAATAAGTTCAAGATAGACGTGGCCAGCGCCAGGAAAGAAGCGTACGAAGCTCCCGCGGCATTGCCCAGGGTGAAGTTCAGCTCACTGAAAGAGGACCTTTATCGCCGGGATTTTACAATAAACGCGATGGCGGTAAGCGTCAATAAGAAAAATTTCGGTCTGTTCATAGATTTTTTCGGCGGGACAAAAGACCTGGAAAAGAAGACCATAAGGATACTGCACGACAACAGTTTCATTGACGACCCGACGCGCATTTTCAGGGCGGTAAGATTCGAACAAAGGTTCGGTTTCGGGATCGAAAAGCACACGGAATATCTTATTAAACACGCGGTAAAACAGGAAATGTTCCGTAGAACGGAAAACCAGAGGATACGGGACGAACTTATACTGATATTGAAGGAGAAGAATCCTGAAAACGCCGTTTTCAGGATGAGAGAACTTCATGAGCTGCGGTTCATACACCCCGATCTTTCATTAAAGAGATCGATAAAAAGTACGTTCGCGGAATTAAGAAAGTGTATCCGGTGGTATGAATCGGCGGCTGTCGGGAAAAGACACCTGGATGTATGGCTGATGAATTTTATGGTGATACTGGAGAAACTTACGGCAGAACAGGTTGAGGAGGTCCTTGAAAAGTTCGTCTTTACCAGGAACGCGAGCATGCGGCTCCTGTCGTGCAAGAAATGGGCAGAAAAGGCGATCAGAAAGCTTTCCTCCAGGAAGAAGATACTGCCAAGCGGGGTATACGATCTTCTGGAGCCCCTTTCCCATGAAGTTACGCTCTATGTCATGACGAAGGCAAGATCCGTTGTAGCGCGCAGGCGCATAAAGAAGTTCTTCACGGATTATAACGGGGTCAAGCTCAGGATCAGGGGACATGACATAAAGAAAGAGGGGATCGTCCCCGGTCCGGGATACAAAGAGATCCTCCGCCAGGTCCTTTACGGAAAGCTCGACGGAAAACTTCTCACGAAAAAGGACGAGATCCGGTATATGAGGGAACTGATCGCCAAGAGGAAATAATATGAACGTGGGCGTGTTGAGCATCGACCTTCTTCTTAATGACAGCGGTTCGCTCAAGGACAAGAGAAGAGTTCTCAGGAGGCTGAAGGACCGCATAAAAAATCGATTCAATGTCTCGATCGCCGAGGTCGATGATATGGATAAATGGCAGAAGGCGACGCTGGCCATAGCCGCCGTCTCGAATGACAAAAAGCATCTTTCCGGATACCTTGACAATATAGTGGACTTTATCGAGAAAGAGAGCAAGATCATGGTGCTGGACCATGCGACTGAGATATTGTAGCGAAAGGGTCCGGACATCACGCATTAAGGATTAGAATATGATCGATAGGATAGACAGAGTAGCGGAGATGATAAAAAGAGAGATCTCTGTTATCATCCAGGATGAGATCAACGACCCCAGGGTCAGGCATGTGACCATTACTCGAGTGGAAGTGACCAGGGATCTCAGGCTGGCCAAGGTTTTTTGTCTGGTGTCCGCCGACGAAAACGAAAAAAAAGACATCATGAAAGGATTAAAGAGCGCCAGCAGTTTCATCAGGAGCGAGCTTGCCGGGAGGATCTCCATGAAATTCACTCCGCGGATATCATTCAGGGAAGATGTGGTTAAAAAAAGGGAAGAGTCCATTGATAACATTTTTGAGAAAATAAAGAAAGAACATCGGGAAACGACAGAGTGATAACGGGAAAGGACATGTGCGATGGACAGCAAAAACATGGAAAAGGTAATAGAGGTATTTAAAAAGCGAGATAATTTTTTGATAACCGCTCATGTCGATCCCGAAGGCGATTCGATCGGCAGCCAGATCGCCGTTCATCATATACTCAAAGGGATGGGGAAGGATGCCGTCATAGCGAACCATGACGATGTGCCGGATAATCTGAAGTTCCTGCCGGGTGCCGGGCTGATCAAGCCCGGGGTTCCTGAAGGATTTCGGCCGGACGCCGTCGTGATCCTGGATTGCCCGGTCGCGGAAAGGGCCGGGAAGATCTTTGAAAGTATGGACAAGGAACAGTTCATAGTGAACATCGACCATCATGTAAGCAATGAGTCTTTCGGGGATGTCAACTGGGTCGAACCCGAAGCCAGTTCGGTGGGGGAGATGGTCTTTCATCTGATTGAAAAGCTGGGGCTTGGAATGAAAAAAGACCTGGCGACAGCCATTTATACGGCCATCGTGACCGATACCGGCATGTTCAACTATGATAACACTTCTCCGGAAACGCACAGGATCGCGGGGAAGCTTATATCCGCGGGCGTAAAACCGAAGGTGGTACGCCGCGAGATATTCGAAAAGAAGTCCGTTTCCGAAATAAGGCTGCTTGGTAAAACATTGACCACGCTTAAGGTCGAAGAGAACGGCGCCTTGGCGTATATGGTCCTTACCAGGGAGATGCGCAGGGAAGAAGGAGTCGAGGACATTTCTACGGACGAGTTCATAAACTTCCCCCGTTCCATTAGAGGTGTTGAGGTGGCCGTGTTCTTTAAGGAGGACGCCGATGTCCAAGATAAGGTCAATGTTAATTTTCGTTCCGCGGGAAAGGTGGACGTGAATGGCGTGGCGTCTCGTTTCGGCGGCGGTGGGCACGAGCAGGCTGCCGGTTGTGTCCTTAATTGCGGGCTTGCGGAAGCGCAGGATAAGGTGCTGGCCGAGGCAAGAAAGGCCATCAGGGAGGCCGAACAGTCGTGAAAGAAGACCCCTTGGGGATACTGGTCGTTGACAAGAAAAAAAACATGACCAGCCACGATGTTGTCGATCTGGTCCGGAGAAAGTTCGGCATTAGAAAAGTAGGGCATGCCGGAACGCTTGACCCCAACGCCACCGGGGTGCTTGTTCTTTTGCTGGGAAAAGCCACGAAACTTTCCGGCACTTTTTCGAACGAAGACAAGGAATACATAGCTACCATGAAACTCGGAGAGAAGACCGATAGTGCTGATCGTGACGGGAATCTGATCTTGACCAGGAAGGTGCGTTCTTCGGAACGTGAAATAAAAGACACCATGGCCGGATTTGTCGGCGAGATGGAACAGCTTCCGCCGATGGTCTCGGCTAAGCGGGTGGGTGGAAAGCGCTTGTACGAACTCGCGCGGAAGGGGATAGAGATAGAAAGAAAGCCGCAGACGATCGTTATAAAAGAGATAGACATGATGAAGATAGATCTGCCTTTTGTCACGTTCCGGACGGTTTGCAGCAAGGGAGCATATATCAGGCGGCTGGCGGAGGATATCGGTGAAAGGTTAGGATGCGGCGCCCACCTGACGGAATTGAGGCGCACAAGGTCAGGCTCTTTTTCGCTGGAACGCGCGGTCTCTTTTCCGGCTCTGTTGGATATGGACAGGAAGATGCTGGATGAAAATATTATACGGGTATAGGAACCTGAGTGAAAAACTCAGGGACCCGATAGTCGCTATCGGCATATTTGACGGTATACATATCGGGCACAAACGCGTTATTAAGAAGATCCTGAATCTGCAGGAACCCGGCAGGGACAAAGTAGTTGTGACTTTTGACCCCCACCCTCGAACTGTTCTGCGGCCCCAAAAAACATCTCCCAGGATCATGTCGCTGGAACACCGCCTGTATATCTTAAGAAAAATGGGATTGGACGCGGCGGTCATAATACGGTTTACTGATTTCGTCGCCGCAATGACGCCGGAAGATTTTATCAGGCGGGTCCTGGGAGGGATAGGCGCCAGGAAGGTCTATGTCGGCAGCAATTTTCATTTCGGACGGGGAAAAAGCGGGAACGTGGAAACGTTTGAGAGAATAGGCAGGGACTGCGGAATAGACGTCAGGACGGTCAAAGCCGTCAAAAAGAGAGGCAGGGTTATAAGCAGCACATGGCTGCGCAAGCTTATATCGTCCGGCAAGATCGAAAAGGCAGAGAAACTGTTGCGCCGTCCGGTGTCGGTTCTGGGCACGGTAGTGGGCGGTGACAGCAGGGGGAAAGGCCTCGGCGTTCCGACCGCCAACATCGACCCGCACCAGGAAGTGATCCCCCCGCCCGGAGTCTACGCCGTAAAGGTTGACATTGATGGGCAGCTGTTCGACGGAATACTGAATATCGGTTTCAAACCGACCTTTTATGGGAGAAGGCTGAAGAAGAGGAGGGAACCTCAGATAGAGGCGCACGTGATAGGTTTTAAAGGTGACTTATATGGCCGGTCCGTAGAAATATTTTTTATAAAAAGGTTAAGACACGAAAAAAGATTCAGGAATGAAGAGATGCTCAAGAAGCAGATAAGAAGGGATGCCGAACACGCGAAGAAAATCCTGGCCAGTAAAAAGGTCCTCCATAAGATCCGCAAATACAAGTACATATAGTCAGGGACGTTTTTCAAATTGAACCCAGACCGTAAAAAATTTTGAATCCAGACCTGTCCCCAAAACCAATCTCAGACCTGTCCCCAAAACCAATCTCAGACCTGTCCCCAAAACCAATCTCAGACCTGTCCCTCAATTTTAGAGCGTGCCCGGTTTACCCCATGCTGCTTAATACTGTTTACAAGTATATATTTATGTGCTAATATTATAAACCGTAAAGATATTAAATATTAGCGGGTTGTGTCCTCTTGGAAAGGGAGTGAAAACGATGTCTACGGTAAAAGAGAAAAAACAGGAAGTCATAAAGGATTTCAAGAAACATGATTCGGATACGGGGTCTCCGGAGGTTCAAATAGCCCTTTTGAGTGAGCGAATAAACAGTCTGACGGAACACTTTAAAAAGCACAAAAAGGATTATCACTCCCGGAGAGGACTCCTCATGTTGGTCAACAAGAGGAGGAAGCTTCTTCGTTATCTGAGATCGGCAGATAATGCCAAATATACGGAGCTTATCAAGAAATTGGGGCTCAGAAAGTAATGAACAGTTTATAGCAATAAATCAACTTTAGAAGGATAAGGTGATGATGGAAATGCAGGAGATCAAGGCTAAACTTGGTAAGGAAGAATTAATAGTCCAGACCGGGAAACTGGCAAAACAGGCCGACGGATCCGTGACGGTCCAGTGCGGTGGAACCATGGTTCTGGTGACGTGTGTGTGCGCGCGGGAACCCAGGGAGCAACAGGGGTTTTTCCCTTTGACGGTCGAGTATCAGGAAAAGACTTTCGCCGCGGGCAAGATCCCCGGCGGGTTTTTTAAGAGGGAAGGTCGTCCTACTGAAAAGGAAATATTGACCGCAAGAATGATAGACAGGCCCATCAGGCCGCTTTTCCCGGAAGGGATGTTGAATGAAGTACAGGTCGTGGCTACGGTTTTGTCTTCGGACGGGAAAAATGATTCTGATATTTTAGCGCTTATCGGCGCTTCAGCGGCTCTCACCATATCAGATATACCCTTTAATGGTCCTATCGGAGGCGTGAGGGTGGGACTGGTCAATGACGAGTTTGTAGTCAACCCGACATTCAAGGAGTTGGAGGAAAGCAAACTGGATCTTGTTGTTGTGGCAAATGAAGAAAGTGTCGTAATGCTGGAAGCCGGAGCCAATATGATCGGTGAGGAAAAAGTAATGGAAGGAATAAAAGTTGCCCACGGATCACTTAAGGCGCTGATCGATATACAGAAACAGCTTCACGAAAAGGCAGGTAAGCCAAAGAGAGAGGACATAACATTTATCGAGGTAAATGAGGAGATGCGCCGGAAGGTCAGCGAGAAAGCGTCAGATAAGCTCTTGAAGATCCTTCAGCTCTCCGGAAAACATGAACGCGCTGAGAGTCTTGAGAATCTGAAAAAGCAGCTGATCGAGGAGGAAGGCCCTGAGAGCAGCGAGACTCTGGAGCAGGACGTTACACTTGCGTTGGCGAAGCTTGAAAAAGAACTGGCCAGAGATTTTATCCTGAAAAGCAAAAAACGTCTTGATGGAAGAAAATTTGACGAGATAAGATCCCTAAATTCTGATATCAACGTGCTTCCTCGCACGCACGGATCAGCGCTTTTCACGCGCGGGGAAACACAAGCTCTTGCCGTGACCACTTTGGGGACCAGTGCGGATGAACAGAGAATAGAGACGCTCGCGGGAGAAGGTTTTAAGACTTTCATGCTTCACTACAATTTCCCGCCGTTCAGCGTTGGTGAGACTAAGCCTATGCGCGGGCCCGGCAGAAGGGAAATAGGGCACGGAGCTCTTGCCGAGAAGGCGCTTAAACCGGTCCTTCCCTTGAGGGAAAAGTTCCCTTATACAGTGAGGATCGTTTCGGAGATCCTGGAGTCCAACGGTTCCAGTTCGATGGCAACAGTTTGCGCAAGCTCGTTATCTCTTATGTGCAGCGGTGTGCCGATAACGGATGCCATCAGTGGTATAGCGATAGGGCTGGTGAAAGAGGGAGCTGAACACGTGATCCTTACCGACATTGCAGGGGCGGAAGACCACCATGGGGATATGGATTTCAAGGTCGCGGGAACAAAAAATGGCATAACAGCCGTACAAATGGACTTGAAGGTCAAGGGGATCGGTTATGATATCCTTGAGGAGGCTTTTGGAAGAGCCAAGAAAGCACGGCTGGAAATCCTGGACCATATGAGCAAGACGATTGCCGAGCCCCTGAAAGAAGTGGCTCCGAACGCCCCGCGGATCGTCACATTGATGGTTAAGCCGGATAAGATCAGAGACGTTATAGGCCCCGGCGGCAAGGTAATACGCAAGATAATAGCCGAGACCGGAGCCGATATAAACATAGAAGATGACGGGTCCTGTCAGGTCGCCTCGGCGGATAAAACTTCCCTTGATAAAGCTGTTGAAATGATCGAGGGGATCATTGCCGAACCCGAAGTCGGCAAAGTATATGACGCGCGCATAACAAAGATCATGAATTTCGGCGCTTTCTGCGAATTCCTGCCTGGCCAGGAAGGTCTTATCCATGTTTCCGAACTTGCAGACCAGTACGTGAAAGATGTTTCCAGCGTGGTCAAGGAAGGACAGAAGGTTAAGGTCAAGGTCATAGGCGTGGACGAGCAGAACCGCGTTAAACTCAGCATGAAACAAGTTGAAAAAGATCAAGGTAAAGATAAAACGTAAAGAGAGCGCCAGGGACCTGCCGGTTCCGGCTTATGCCACATCGGGTTCCAGCGGCGTGGATCTGTATGCTGACGTGGATGATGAGGTAGTCATCTCCCCCGGTGAAATAAAGCTGATATCATGCGGCATATACATAGAGCTGCCGGAGGGATATGAGGCGCAGACCAGGCCCAGGAGCGGGTTGGCGCTAAAGCATGGTATCACGCTGGTCAATACCCCGGGGACCATCGACAGCGATTACCGGGGGCTGGTCAACCTGATCGTTACCAACCTCGGAAAAGATGATTTTGTCGTAAAACGGGGGCACAGACTGGCTCAGATGGTGATCCGCGAGGTGACCCGTGCGGAATTCCAGGAAGAGGAAGAACTCGGCGAGACCGAGCGGGCGCACGGCGGGTTCGGGCACACCGGTGTTTAGGATACGGCCTTAGTTCTGTGACTTAAATATAGCGATGACGATAACGGAAGCTTTGATATCTGGTGTCGTGCAGGGCCTGACGGAATTTTTGCCGGTTTCCAGTTCCGGCCACCTCGTTCTGGTTCACAGGTTTTTTGGCTTTACCGAGCCAAGCATTTTTTTTGACATATGCCTTCATGTAGCGACGCTGACAGCGGTTATACTATATTTCGGCAGGGATATTGTCACGTTGATACGAGAGAAGAATTTGGGATGGCTTTTTTACATAGCCATAGGAACCGTACCGGCGGTCCTGGCGGCTCTGTTTTTTGATAAAAAAATATCGACATTTTTCGTGGATCCCGGAAAAGTGGCGCTCATGCTCATTCTGACAGGGCTGGCGCTTTTTGCCGGGCAGTTCGCCCTGTGGAGAGAAAGACGTCCCGGCAAGGGGCCGACGCTTCTTACTTCGCTTTTGGTGGGGATAGCGCAGGCGTTCGCCCTCCTCCCGGGGATATCACGAAGCGGGGTGACGATTTCCACCGGACTCGTTAGCGGTATAAAGGCTGAAGAGGCTTTCAGATTTTCGTTTTTGCTGTCGGTGCCCGTTATTATAGGAGCCGCGATATACAAGGCACTTACACTGGATATAACCAGTATCGTTTCGGGTAATCTTGTGAACTATGCGGCCGGTATGGGGGTTGCGTTCATTATCGGGCTCCTGAGCTTGCGCCTTTTGTGGTGGGTCATTAAAGAGAAACGGTTATTTATTTTCGGCATATACTGTCTTTTGCTCGGGATGACCGGGATATTTTTCTGGAAATAATAAGGACGGATATGGATCAGGTAAGGAAAAACGAGATCATAGCGGTAATATTGTTCGCGGCGAGTCTTTTTCTCTTTTTGAGCATATTTACTTTCAGCGAACAGGACCTTTCTTTCTATACCAGCAGTCCCAATCTTGCCTCGCAGAACGTTACGGGGATCGTCGGTTCGTATGTCGGCGGAGTCCTATTGTTTTTCGTGGGCAAAGCGGCGTATGTCATTCCCTTGCTTATTCTGGTATGGGGCATATCCCGCTTGCTTCAGCTGGAAGCGCGGAAGTTTTATTTCAAACTTTTCGGGACGATCGTTCTTGTCATGGCTGTCAGCGCGAGTCTGAGCATGCTGGCTGACCTGAGCCGGACGATGTCATTCTCGCAGGGCGGATTGGTTGGAACTCTTGTCTCAAACTTTCTTTTCGAATATCTGGGCAAGGTCGGAGCGACGGTTTTCATTGTCGCCTTGATAGTCCTGTCCGTGTTGATAGCGACCGAGTTTCTCATTCTGCCCATCCTGATGGCCGCGTTCAAGTTTGCCGCGAGGATACCTTCACGGATCGGGTCATGGTTTCCGGAAAGATCGTCCGTATCCGTCGGCGATACGAGGCCGCCGAGGAGTAAGCTCAAAGCCGCCAAGGAAGAGATCGCGAGAAAGCTTGAAACCATGAAAAGCCAGGTAGAAGAGGTTCGGAAAACGTCCCTGGCGCGCAGGACCGAAAGAAAGCCGGGATCCAAACCGGCCGGCGCCGGACCTAAAATAGTCGCTCCCGCCAGTACGCAAAAAGTGTCAGCAGAACCGGTTCGTGTTGCTCCCGTCTCAGATACCTCGACCGGGGAAAAGGTAGAATACAAACTGCCGAACCTGGATCTCTTGAAAAGGCCGTCTGCGAGCGGAGCAAAAGAACGGGAAGAGGACCTGAAAAAAAGAGCCGCTATTCTTGAGAATACGCTTCTTGAGTTCGGTGTAGAAGCCAGGGTGGTCGAGATCAACAGGGGACCCGTTATAACTATGTACGAGCTGGAACCTGCCGTGGGCACAAAAGTCAACAGGATCACTTCCTTGAGCGACAACATTTCCCTTGCCCTGAAATCCGCGAACATAAGGATCATTGCTCCGCTTCCTGGGAAGGGAACCGTTGGCATTGAAGTGCCGAACGCGAAAAGTGAGCTTGTTCTGCTCAGGGATATATTGGAGACAACAGAATATAATGAAGAGGACTCTTCGCTTAAGTTCGCTCTGGGGAAAGACATTTCGGGCGCTCCTATGATCACGGATCTTTCGAAGATGCCCCATCTGTTAATAGCCGGAGCTACCGGTTCGGGAAAGACCGTGTGCCTCAACGGCATCATCAGCAGTTTTCTGTTCAATGCTTCTCCGGATGAACTGAAATTCCTGATGATAGATCCAAAGCGGGTGGAACTGATGATGTTCGAGGGGATACCGCATTTAGTCTCTCCGATAGTGACCAATCCGAAAAAAGCGGCCGCGGCTTTGAGCTGGGTAGTCAGTGAAATGGAAAGGCGCTACGAGATATTCGCGGAAAAAGGCGTCAGGAACATCGCCGCCTACAAGGAGAAGATGAAAGAAGGGGATGAAAATCTGCCTTACATTATAGTTATAGTGGATGAACTTGCGGATCTTATGATAATTGCCCAGCAGGATGTGGAAGGCGCGATAATGAGGATTGCACAGCTCTCCCGCGCGGCAGGCATACACATGATACTTGCCACTCAAAGGCCGTCGGTAAATGTCGTAACCGGTGTGGTTAAGGCGAATTTCCCGGCGAGGATATCATTTAAAGTGGCGTCAAAAGTCGATTCAAGGACCGTTTTGGACACCAACGGAGCGGAAAAACTACTGGGAAGAGGGGACATGCTGCTCATGGAACCCGGAGAGACCGCGCTTATCCGAGGCCAGTGCAGTCTGGTGGAGGACAGCGAGCTCAGGAACATAGTGAAGTTCATTAAAGCCCAGGCAGGCCCGCAGTATATTGAGGAAGCCGTAGTAAAACAGGAAAAGAAAGCAACCGGCGTCGAGCAGGAAAAGGACGAGCTTTACATGCAGGCGGTAAGGATAGTTGTAGAGACCAAACAGGCATCGGTTTCCATGATCCAGAGAAAACTCAGAGTGGGTTACACCAGGGCGGCCAGGATGGTAGATATAATGGAGGAAGAGGGCATAGTCGGGCCTTATAACGGCTCAAAACCTAGGGAGATCCTGGTAAACGACATGAGTGAGATCGAGGAAATGCAAGAAGTAGAGAAAAGCGAAGAATAGGAAAGATGGCAACGACATCCAAAGAGATCGGAAATATTTTTAAAGAAGCAAGGGAAAAGCTTAACCTGAGCGTGGAAGACGCCTATAGGAAAAGCCGCATACACCCGGCCGTGATCAAGGATATTGAAAACGGCGTGTTCGACAGGATCGGAAAACTGTACGTGAAAAGCTTTCTGAAAAAGTATTCCATAGTTCTCGGGCTGGACCCCGACAACGTGATGAAAGAATACGAATCGATCGCTCCCACCATATCGGGGCGGGAATTTGATCTGGGAGCAAAAGAGAAAGAGGAAAAGGATGAGGTCCTTGGCGCGCTCACGGAGAAAAGGCTGCAGATGGCGCTCGCGGCTATACTCTCAGTTATTCTCGTGTTTTTGATCTTTGTGCTCATAGGTATGATGAAATCAAAAATGATGCTCTCGCGGCAGACGAAAGAAACGGCAGTTACGGCGAAAAAGATAACGGCCGCGCCTGCCAAAACACAAGAAAAAGTCTCAAAGCGTATTGCTCCGGCCGCACGGACAAGCGCTTCTGTTACGCTTACCCTGAAAGCCCGCGAAGATGCATGGCTGCAAGTTACCAGTGAAAAGGACAAAATCTTCGAAGGAGTCCTTGAAAAGGGAGATTCAAAGACCTGGAAATCGGACGGGACCCTTACCGTGTGGACCGGTAAAGCGGATAAATTGGATTTTACTGTTAATAACCGCAGGATCGGCAAAATCGCCGCCGGGGTTGTGAAGAATATAAAAATTTCCTCAGGCGGGATCAGGATCGGTGACACCTGGGTCACTCGTCTCAAATAGGTCTGCACATGAAAACCGCCTATCTTTTAAGTCTCGGTTGCCCCCGCAATTTAGTTGACAGTGAAGTTCTGCTCGCGCTTCTTGAGCAGGCAGGTTTCAGCATCGTCGAGGTTCCCGCAGGCGCGGACATAGCTATAATCAATACCTGTGGTTTTATCCAGGATGCCAAGCAGGAATCGATCGACCTGATCCTTCAGCTGGCCGATCTGAGGAAAAACGGGAAGATAAAAAAGCTTGTTATAGCCGGCTGCCTGTCCCAGAGACATCCGGACGAGCTCATGGATGAGATAAAGGAAATAGACGGGGTGTTCGGGACCGCCGATTTTACGAAAATACCCGGCATGATGGATTCACTTCTTTCCGGCGGGAAGATAAAAGAAGTGGATCCAAAGCCCGATTTTCTTTACGGCCATCTCTATGAAAGAAAGATCCTGACCCCACCGCACCAGGCGTATGTCAAGATACAGGAAGGATGTTCCAATAGGTGCTCGTACTGCATAATACCGCAGCTGAAAGGACCGTGCCGCAGCCGGACAATAGGATCCGTCATGACGGAAATAGAAAAGCTGAAGGCCGTGCACGACATAAAGGAACTTATACTGATAGGGCAGGATACTACCTCTTTTGGTATCGACAGGACAGGAAGAACGGAACTTGCAGAACTCCTGCAGGAAATAAGCCCGACCATGCAAGACGGCTGGGTACGGCTTTTATATACTCACCCCGCGCATTTCACGGACGAACTAATAGGAGTTCTTGCAGATACGGCAAATATATGCAAATATGTGGACCTGCCGATACAGCATGTAAATGATAGGATATTACGGAGCATGAACCGGCGTACGGGAAAGACCGATATCGCAATGCTGGTCGAACGCCTCCGAAAGCAGATCGAGGGAGTTACGATACGGACCTCCGTGATCGTGGGGTTCCCGGGCGAGACCGAAGATGAGTTCAGGGAACTTCTGGATTTTCTGGAAGATAGCAGCTTCGATCGTCTCGGAGCGTTCATCTATTCGCGGGAAGAAGGTACTGCGGCGGCTACCTTTGAGGGGCAGGTCCCGGATGAAATAAAGAAGGAAAGGTTTGACGAGGTTATGCGGCTCCAGCAAAAGATATCCGCCGGGAACAACCTGAAATTTCTTGATAAAAAACTGAAGACGCTGATAGATGAAGAAGACCCCGCTGATCCGGAGCAGTTCGTGGGAAGGGCCCAGATGGACGCCCCTGAGGTAGACGGGGTGATATACGTCAGGGGAAGCAACGTGAAAACCGGCGAATTCGCGGATGTCCGCATAACCGGGACCATGGAATATGACCTTATCGGAGAAGCTGTATGAATTTACCCAATAAGATCACGCTGACCAGGATAATATTGACCTTTGCGTTCATGATCTTTCTTTTCTCGAAGGGGGTGTTCTGTAAGGTCGCCGCGCTGGGTATTTTTATCATTGCCGCTCTTACCGATTATCTGGACGGGTTTCTTGCTAAAAGATATAATACCATTTCCGATTTCGGCAAGATCATGGATCCCGTGGCGGACAAAATACTGGTCCTTGCCGCTTTTCTTGCGTTCGTGGAGATGAAACTTATACCGGCATGGATGGTGGTTATCATCATCATGAGGGAATTTGTGATCACCAGCATCCGCGTTGTGGCCTTGAAATACAATAAAGTTCTCCCCGCGGGAGCAGGAGGCAAGCAAAAAACTGTCTCGCAGATGCTGTCCATACTCGTGATATTGATATTCATCGTGATCAAGGAATCGGGCGTGCGGACATTTGGCTTTTGGAATCCCTCCTTCGAATATTGGTACAGACAGCTTATTTTTATACTCATGCTCATAACTGTCACGTTGACCATAGTAAGCGGTGTTTCTTATCTGATAGGGAGCAGAAAATATCTGTTCAATGAAAAAGGCACATGATCTTATCGCAACTGTATTGGGGATAGGCCGTATCAGTATTGTCCCGGGTACGCTGGGAAGCCTGGCCGGTCTGGTCCTTTGCCTGGCCCTGCACGGAAATCTGGTCATATATTTGATTGCTTTTGCCGTCTTTTTTATCGCCGGCACAGTATCCTCGGGCAAGGTGGAAGCGGAAATTGGCTACAAAGACCCCTCGATCGTTGTTATTGATGAATTCGCCTCTATATTTCTTGTGTTTCTCTTCGTTCCTATTAGGACTTCCACCATTCTTACTGGCTTTATCCTGTACCGAATTATAGACATTATAAAGGTTCCTCCCATGAGATCCGTGGAAAAAATGGGCGGGGGATGGGGGATAATGCTGGATGATCTTGTAGCTGCTATATACACCAATCTGATTCTGCAAATTCTGCTATACCTCAAAATATTCTAATTTTTAAGGCCATTTTTAACACCATATATTGTGTACCGTAAAAAGTGGTCCACATCAAATGGGTATATACTCAAAAACTTTTTTCATGCTCTTGACTTTTGTCTTTTCCCCATTATACTTTAACAACGCCGACCAATTTGTACCAATCTATAAAAGATTAGGGTAAATTGTCGGAAAATACACCAAAAGGTAGCAAATCGTAATAGTTTTTTTGTTGAAAAGTCCACAGTTTATAGTGGTTTTATGATTATATATTATTTCGCGATTTTACAATCTATGTTAAACCATATTAAATTAAACCATTCTATATCAATAAACAGCAGTAAAAAGCACAATATAGTAAATTAAATCAATTTATCATAGGGGGAAATATGGCGAGTTCAGTAATGACAATTAACGAATTGGCCGACTATCTCAAGATGAAAGTCGTCACAATTTACAAGCATGCCCAGGAGGGCAAGATCCCCGGGTTCAAAGTTGGCTCCAAATGGCGCTTCAAAAAAGAAACGATCGATGAGTGGATTGAAAAACAGGAAAAAAGTCAAAAAAGTAGCAGAGGAAAAGATGTTTGAGATTGCGACTATTGATAACAGAATGACCCCAAGAATTAAATCAGAATTTCCTTTAAAGTTGGGAAAGCAATGTGCGAGAAGTATTAATTTGAATGATGATGGATTGTGTTTTGTGACAATGCAGCAATTAAAATCATCAAGATTATCTGGGGACTTAAAGTTGCCGTATGGCAAAGTGCACATAAAGTTTAACATCATATGGGAGCGCGAAATTTCAAAAGAATGGAAATATGTTTATGGGGCTAAATATGAGGATATTGATATTGAAATACTTAATTTAATTCGAAAAAGTTTAATATTTAGAAAATTCAAGGATGTAATAAGGGAAGTCAAAAATAAAAATGAGCGAAGACAAGTAAAAATTTTTTCGAAATATGTATTACAGTATTTTTTCGATTTATTTGAGTTAATGAATAAAATTGCACACAATATGATTGAAGAAACAGAAGCCGAAAGATTATTGCATAGTTTAACAGAAGACATTATGGAAAAGGCTAATGAATTTGAAAATTCTGTTAGTAACAAAATAGTTGTGCGAAGGATTAAGAAAGAATTTCGAGAATTAGTGAGCTGTTGGGCTTATAAAAGTTACATCGTTAAGAGATCTTATGATAAGCCTAGGGGATATCCTGGTGATTATAGAATTATGGAACATATATATGATACTAAAGTTCTGTCAAAGGGAATTGGGCGCTGTTTTGATGTATATTTTCAAAATAATAAATATGCAGTGGCGGTTAGATCGAGGAAGGATTGGATGAGAGACTATTTAAAAACCTTTATTTTAAATACACCTCTTAAAAAAGTAAGAATTTTAAATATTGCGTGTGGTTCCGGCAAAGAAATCAGAGAGTTATTTCATGATGCCCATTTTTTACAGAAAATCAAAGATAATGGAAAAGAAATTATTATAAATTTGCTCGATCAAGATAGTGAAGCTGTTTTATTTACAAGGGGAGCAGTAGAAAAGTTCAGTAGCTATGCATCCTTTAATTATTTTAAAAATGATGTTTTGGAATTTATAACTAATGGAGCAAATTTTTCTAAAATTATAGGGGAAAATGATTTGGTTTATACTACAGGTTTAATGGATTATCTGCCCGATAGAATATCAGGAAAGTTATTAAATATATGGTTTGATAAATATGTGGCTGAAGCGGGACGTTTAATTATCGCGCATAAAGATACGTTAAAATACAAGCCATTACCTCCAAATTGGTTCTGTGATTGGAATTTTTATTTTAGAGCTAGAAAAAATTTAGATGACTTAATAAAAAAAAGTTTACAGGCAAGGAAAATAAATGTTGATGTTCATAGAGATAAATCAGGCATTATTTTATTTTTCATTATTAGGAAAGAAATAATATGACTTATTTGGCATTAACAGGGATGCTAAATTTTTTAGCTTGTATTAGTTTAGGTATTTTTGTTTTTTTAAAAAATAAAAGAAATATACAAAATATTGTTTATTTTTGGTTAAACGCAAGCGTAGCTCTTTATAGCCTGGGTTATTTTTTTTGGCAAATTGCTGAACCTAAAAACATGGCTGTTTTCTGGTTTAAAATATTGGTAACAGGTTTTATCCTAATAAGTTTAGCTTATTTGTTTTTTGTTTTTGTTTTTTTAAATATATTTGAGCAACAAAAGCGATCTTTAGCAATATGTGCCTTATTAAATATTTACTTTATAGCGGCGAATATACATGGGGACTTATATCACAATTTTGTCACTAAATATAATTTTGGATATTGGCCAGAGCCAACCACTCTTTTTAATTTCTATTTATTGTTTTGGTTTTTTCAATGTTTTTACGGATTCTTTTTTTTGGTGAAAAATGCAAATATTGGATCTTCTAGACGCAAAATGCAAATAAGATATTTTACTTTAGCAGCTATAGTGGGTTTTTTCGGAGGGGCAAATAATTGGCCTTTGTGGTATGGACTAAAGTTCCCGCCATATGCAAATATTTTGATAAGCGTGTATATAGGGATTGTAGCATATGCAATTGTTAAGCACCAGCTCATGGACATCGAGGTCATTGTCAAAAAGACCCTCATTTTTGCCGGTCTTTTTGTAGCTGCTTATGCGGTTTTTGCGAGCTTTGCTTATTTGGGATCTGCCGTATTCGAAAATGTGGTTCGAAATCGCTGGATTGCAATGGTACCTTCTATATTGATAGTGGTTCTCATGCTTCGTCCGCTTGAAAGTTTCTTAAGAAATACTACCGATAAGTACTTATTCCAGAAAAAATATGATTATAGGCAGCTTTTGAGAACATTTTCTGACGAGGTACTTATGGTTCTTGATCTTAACATGCTGGTTAATCTTACGGTAAATAAGCTGGCGGAGATAGTGAAATTAGATAATGCTTCTATAATGCTTTATGATGAAGGAAAAGAAGGATTCAGAACAGCTGCATCGGTGTCTGGTAAACCAGAAAATACTACATATAAATTAAGCGATAAAGAAGACCTCATTTCCTATATGCGAAGAAGTGGTAAACATATTCTTTTGGAAGACCCTGCACGCAAAAAGTTTGTAGGTACCGATATAGAAAAGAAAATGCACGAATTAAACGCGGCTCTGGTTATTCCGCTAATGCACCATAAAAATATGGTTGGAATATTGTCTTTGGGGCAAAAGAAATCTGACGAGGAATACACGCAGGACGATATTGATATACTTTTGCCTCTCGCAAGGACGCTTTCCATAGCCATAACCAATGCCCAGCTTTTCGAGAAACTTTCGGAAGCCCAAGCCCAGGCGGCGCAGAGAGAGAAGATGGCAGTCATAGGCACTCTTTCCGCCGGCATAAACCACGAGATCTGTAATCCCCTGGGGATAGCGCGCGGGCAATGCGAGATGTTTCTTTTAAATCTGAAGGACGGGGTTTACAAGGGCAAGAGTCCGGAGGAATTACTTGAAAAGGCGCAGGAAATAATGAAAAAAGTTATGAACGAGACAGACAGAGCTACAGTTATAACTAAAAAACTTTCTTCTTTTGCAAAGCCTGCAAAGGGAGAAATGGCGGGTAATGTTCAGGTGGAAAAAGAATTGGATGAAGTTATATCTCTTGTAGAGCATGATTTAAAAATGGAAAACATTATTATTACTAAAGAGATCAAAAAAGACCTCCCATGCATTTCAGCGGACCGGAAGCAGCTGCAGGAAATATTCTTCAACATTGTAAGAAATGCTGCCCAGTCCATCAAAGGAAATGGGAAAATCGTCATACGAGCATCAGGCAATAATAAAAGGGTCTATATTGATATTGAAGATTCGGGTGTCGGAATAAGCAAGCACCATTTGGGTCAGATATTTAATCCGTTTTTTACTACCAAAGAACCGGGTAGAGGTGCCGGACTCGGACTTTTTATTGTAAAGCAGATCGTTGAAAGAAATAATGGGCATATAAGCGTTCAAAGTGAGCTTGGGAATGGAACCCGTTTTAGTCTCAGTTTTAATGCCGTGCAGCCTAGTTAAGGCAGAATTAGTGCTTGAAGCAGAAAGAATAAGATGAAAAAGCCGAGAATTTTGTCGATTGATGATGAAATAAGCTTTACGGATTTGCTGAAACAATATTTTGAACCAAGGGGTTATGAGATAGATGCAACATCGGGAGGCGATAGAGGGCTAGGGCTTTTGCGGCAGAAAAAATACGATATTGTTCTACTTGATTTGAGGATGGCCGGTCTTAACGGCGAGAAAGTGATGGAAGAAATAAAAAAGTTGAATGCAGATATTGAGGTTATTTTTATAACAGCGTACAGGGATCCCGGGAAGACTAAAGAACGTTTATTGAAAAAAGGCGCTTATGCGTTTGTCGAAAAACCCATAACTAGCCTGAAATCTCTTGAGGAACTTGTTAATAGAGCCGCAAAGGTGAATAAATAGGAGGAGAAATATCATGCTGAAGCTACTAGTTGTTGATGATGAAGTGGATGTGTGTGATTTTGTGAAGAATTTCTTTAAAGAAAGGAATTTTGAAGTATCTGTCGCTTATGACGGGAAAGAGGCTCTTAGCATAGTAAAGTCCATAAATCCGGATATAATCCTCCTGGATATAAAAATGCCGGTCATGGATGGCATAGAGGCGCTTAAAGCGATCCGCAAAAAAGATAGCACCAAAAAAGTAATAATAATCACGGCGGTTGAAGATGTGGAAAAAGCCGAGGAGGCAAAACATCATGGGGTAACAGAGTACATCACCAAGCCGCTTTTGCTTGAACAGCTTGAGAGGACTGTTCTTACGGTTGCAGAGCAGATTAAAATGGAAAAGTAGTTAGGAGAAAAGATGTCATACGAAGATAACTGGTTAAAGCTACAGGATTGGATCGTCGAAAAAATGAAGAATTGTGACGGTGCTCTGATCCCCATTGATTCGGAAAGTGTCCAGAAGAGACAAGAACCGGAATTGGATTACCAATTCTTTCTGGAGAACGCTTCTCGCACCATGATACGGTTCAAAAAGCCCGAGCGCCTTATACGTATGATAGTCAGGATCATAGACGAACAGGTAAAAGTTACACATACGGCTATGCTCCTGTACCGCAAAGACAAGGATTCTTTTATACTTATCGATAGCAAGGGTGCGGAAGGCGTTAAGATACCGGTAGGATTTATACGGCTTACGTTTGAGAATCCCCTCATCCGGATGTTTAATGAACGGTACAATTACAAGATATCAGAAACAGGAGATATCGAGTATAAAGGACTTCTTGATATTCTGCAGAGAGATGAGAACCTTAAAAAGGATGAGGAACTCGCTGAATTGATCGAGCTGACTATCAGACAGATGGAACTTTTAAAGGCCAATATCTGTATACCGATCTATTATAAAAAAGATCTTATAGGTGTCTTTGTCCTGGGAAAGAAACTGTCTAATATGAAATTTTCCAGACAGGAAATAGGGTTTTTCACAACGCTTGCCAATGATGTGGCCATGGCACTTGCAAATGCGCAGCTTATACAAGACCTTCAGGATAAGATCTACGAGGTCCACAGTCTTTATGAAAGGGAACATCGCATATTCATTCATACAGCTATTTCCCTGGCAGCCGCTATAGACGCAAGAGATCTTTACACGCACGGCCATACCGAGCGTGTTACGCAATATGCATTGGCCATTGGAGGGGAACTTGAGGATGTCCCTGAAGCAAAGGCATATAAAAACTTCAAAGAGACACTTCATCTAGCGGCGTTGCTTCATGATGTTGGAAAGATCGGCGTTCCGGACAGTGTTTTGAACAAGAGCAGTCAATTGACTAAGGAAGAATACGAAAAAGTGAAAGAGCACTCAATCACAGGGTCGGCAATACTTAATCCCATAAAGGAATTGGGGGATATCGCCAAGGAAGTGCGTGCCCATCATGAAAGGTTTGACGGTGCCGGATATCCGGATGGTCTAAAGGGCGAAGAGATACCGTTTATTTCCCGCATAATCTCTGTTGCAGATACTTTTGATGCAATAACCAGCGACAGACCTTACCGCCAGAAAAAAATGGCAGAAATTGCTGTTCAGATAATCAAGGACAATTCAGGGACGCAGTTCGATCCTATAATCGTAAGCGCTTTCCTGCTGGCATACAAAAAGGGGAAATTACGCAATACAGTGTAATAGCCGGATTAATCGATTGGTAGATTGATCTGGAAAGATGTTCCATGGCCTGGGACGCCTTCGACGCTTATCTTTCCGCCGTGTTTTTCGATAATTCCATGAACTACGCTGAGGCCGAGGCCTGTTCCACCGTTTTTCTTGCTGAAAAACGGGTCGAAAATATGCTTGAGATCTTCTTTTTCTATGCCCTTACCTGAATCTTTGATTTTTATTATTATATTATCGTTTTTGCCTGGTTTAATGGTTGCCGTGATAATCCCGCCAGTTTCCATCGAGTCTATGGCATTCAGTAAGAGATTGAGAAAGACTTGTTTCATTTGTGAAGGGTCAACTTTGATCGAGGGCAGAGGAGAGTAACATTTTTCGATTTTTATGTTATGTTTCAGAAAATCATTATTCAATAGATCCAACGTTTCATCCAGCAGACTATCGATGCCGGTTTCTTTAAGCTGGAGATCGCTGGGTTTAGAAAACTCCAGCAGTTGTTTGACGATATAATTTATCCTGTTAACTTCACCGCTGACGATTTTTTGGAACTTTTCAAGAAATTCCGGGTCAGTTTTCTTTTTAGAAATGTATTCTGTAAAGGTTTTGATCGATGTAAGAGGGTTTTTTATCTCATGCGCCATACCTGCGGCAAGGGTAGCTACCGCCTTTAGCTTTTCGGCTTTCTGAAGTTCTTCGCGAAGCTTGATGTTTTCCTCATCTATCTGATCTATGGAGCCATGGAAGAAATATTTATCAATAAATTTTTGAATTTTGTTTTTTAAGGGGATAAATATTATTGAAAAGAAGGTAATGATAGTTATGGCTAATGGCATAGAATAATATCCTACAATGATGCTAAAGATCTTTTCCAAGGTATAAACAATAATGAAATAAAGAATTGTTATAACAGATATTAGCACTGAATAAATAAGAGTTTTTTTGATTATAACTTCTATATCCATAAGTTGATGGCGGATAATAGCATAAGTCATAATTAGCGGATATAAAGGTACAGTTATATTCAAAACAGGATATACATTTATGCCAAAGCATGGCAAATAGGAAGTTCCACCTCCGACAAAGCCCAATGTTGTAGCAAAGAAAAAGTACTTGATTTGTTGTTGTTTAAGGTGCCCAGAATTTTTATATGCTTTAATCAATTCAACATGAGCATATATTAGTAATCCAATATACAAGAAAAGAGTGTAGAAGATGTGCAGGGGGCCGGGGGGATAAATCCACCAAGCTGGGGTAAACCATTTCGAATTTGTGAATAATAAACTAACATTTCCAACAAACAAATTTTTACTAAAAATATCCGCAGCTAACACTATTAAACTTAAAATGTATACAATTCTAATAATGTAAGCTCGTTTGATATTTAAAAAAACATAAACAAAATGTATAAATAAGGCAGGTAGCATGATAACGCCTATATAGGAAATTTGCCACCAAAAAAATGCTGATAATGAGTTTCTAGAACCAGATGCCATATACGCGCCAAATCCATAAATAGCGACACAAATGGCAAAAATTGACCATGTTTTGCATAATTTGCTTCTATAGCCTTTTGTATAGACGAATAGGGCCATAGCCATGCTAGTTATTGTAGTAAGTATGTTAGATATGCCATATAAGTTAATCATTATAAACAATACTCTAATGGATACTTAATTGAGTTTTTTAGTGCTATCCCAAATTTATTTCTTTTGCAATACTTTAAATTCTCCCAATCTTTTCCTTTACCTCATCGCTCTCAAAAGGTTTGGTGATGTAGTCCATTGCGCCCAGTTGGACGGCTTTTGCGGCGGTTTCTACGCTTTGATATCCGGTGACTATGATGACTTTCACGTCGGGAGATATTTGCCGGAGCTCTTCCAGGGTTTCAAGGCCGTCTTTTGCGGGCATTTTGATATCCAGCAATACTCCATCGTACTTTTGATTTTTAGCTTTTTGTATAGCTTCGTCTCCCGAAGAAGCAAAATCAAGATTATACATGTCTTCGAGTATCAGATTAAGTGATTCCCGGACTCCTTCTTCGTCGTCACAGATCAGGATCTTTTTTTGTTTATTCATTTTTTTCCTCCTCAAGCTTATTAGCAATGTTATAGATTTCCAGTCTTACAGGATGACGACATACCGATCATAATGCCGGCGGTGAAATGATGCACATTGCCTCCGCTTCCGTTTTGGCGTTGTTTTTGAATACATGGGGGAGGGAAGCGTCGAAATAGAGACTGTCACCGCGTTTTAGAGTGTGCGTTTCGTTGCCGACAATCGCTTCAAGGGTTCCGGCTATCATGTATATGAATTTTTCCACACCGGGTTTATTCTGTTCTTTTTGCGTCTTGCCTCCGCTTGCGAGTTTCATCATTAGCGGCATTATCTTTTTGTCGAGTGTTTTCGTGACAAGGAGTTCGTATTTTGCCTTGCGGGCATGGATAAAATGTTCAGTTCTTTTGTATTTCGGGACCGCTTCGACTGTTTTGGTTTCGTCCTCGAGCTCGCGGTAGAGTTCGGAGATCGAGACGCCGAGGGCCTTGCATATCTTGTTATGGGAGGCCAGGGTGCCCGCCATCTTGTTGTTTTCCATGCGGCTGAGGGTGGCCAGGGCCACGCCGCTTTTCTCGGAAAGCTCTTCAAGCGTGATATCCTTTTCTTTTCTCAACAAACGCATCCTTTTTCCTATTTTCATACTTCCTCCTTTGAGATAACTCAAAAAGTATTTGCTGTTTTCCGATATTGACAATATACTACATTTTTTAAAAATAATCAAATATATTTTCACAAATGCGAAAATCACTAACCTGTTGTGACGTAAATATATTTATGTTACAATTATACCCTATGAGCAAGGATCATATTTTCGTAAAAGGCGCCAGGGAGCATAACCTCAAAAGCATCGATGTCCGCATTCCACGGAACACGCTGTGCGTGGTTACCGGCCTTTCCGGTTCCGGCAAGTCGTCTCTCGCGTTTGATACCATATATGCTGAAGGCCAAAGGCGTTACGTGGAGTCCTTATCCAGCTACGCGAGACAGTTTATCGAACAGCTCCAGAAGCCCCACGTGGACTACATCGAGGGATTATCGCCGACCATAAGCATCGAGCAGAGGACGGCTGGAAGGAATCCCCGATCGACCGTAGGCACGCAGACCGAGATCTACGATTACCTGAGAGTGCTTTTCGCGAGGATCGGCATCCAGCGTTGTCCCAGGTGCGGCAGGGAAATATCCGGACAGAGCTCGCAGCAGATCGTCGATCGTATCATGTCCTTTAAGGAAGGCAAAAAGCTGATGATACTCGCTCCCTTGATCCAGGGAAGAAAAGGTGAGCATGTTGAGGTGATGAAGGGCGCGAGAAAAGAAGGGCTTATCAGGATAAGGCTTGACGGAAAGATCGTGGATATAGGCGACCGCATCCCGAGACTGAATAAAAAGGTCAAGCATACTATTGAGGCGGTGGTGGACAGGCTTGTCATGAAAAAGGGTATCCGGTCGCGCCTGTCCGATTCGGTCGAGACGGCGCTCAAGCTCGGTTCCGGTACTACTGTTGTGGTTCTGCTGGATGAAAAAGGGAACCTTACCGAGGATATACTTTTCAGCGAGAAGAACGCTTGCCTCAGGTGCGGGATAAGTTTTGAAAAGCTGGCACCGAGAAATTTTTCCTTTAACAGCCCTTACGGCGCGTGTCCCGCCTGCAACGGCCTGGGGAACAAAATGGAGATAGATCCGGAACTGATAGTCCCGGACAAGACCGAATCTCTTATAAGGGCGGTTGTTCCCTGGAAAAGAGGCGGCAAAGGGATCGTGCTTCACTACCGCCGGCATATCCGAAGGATGGCCAGGTATCATGGCTTTGATCATGAGATGCCGTTCGAGAAGCTGACTTCCGCCCAGAAGAAGATGGTCCTTTACGGGGATGATGAATCGGGTTTTGAAGGCGTTATTCCCAATCTGGAGAGGCGTTTCCGCCACTCCGAAAGCGATTTTATCAAGGAGATGATAAGCGGTTTCATGTCGGTTCAGCCCTGTCCGGAGTGTAAGGGGCAGCGCCTGCGCAAGGAATCGCGTAATGTGTTTATCGGGGGCAAGAACATTGCCGACGCGTGCGAGATGTCCATAACCGGGGCGAAAGAGTATTTTTCCCGCCTTAAGCTTGACGCGATGCAGAAGAAGATCGCCGAGGAAGCCCTCAAGGAGATCAAGTCACGGCTGGAATTCATGATAAATGTGGGGCTTGGGTATCTCACCCTGGACAGGAGAAGCAACACGCTTTCAGGAGGCGAGGACCAGAGGATCCGGCTCGCCACGCAGATCGGGGCCGGCCTGGTCGGCGTGCTCTATGTCCTGGACGAACCGAGTATCGGGCTTCACCAGAAAGACAACCGCAAGCTTCTTGACACCCTGGTCGCGCTTAAAGAGCTCGGGAATACGCTTGTGGTGGTCGAGCATGACGAAACGACTATACGAAAGGCGGACTATATTATTGACCTGGGTCCCGGGGCGGGTGAACATGGAGGGGAAGTGGTCGTAGTAGGAGGATTGGCTGATATTCTCAAGAACAAGCAGTCGCTTACCGGCAAGTATCTGCGCGGAGATCTGAAGATCGAGGTGCCGAAGAAAAGGCGGGAATACGACCCGGATAAACGCCTGGAAGTGATAGGCGCCGCCGAGCATAATCTCAAACGCATAGATGTGAGTATCCCGTTGGGCGTGTTTAACTGCGTGACGGGTGTTTCGGGATCGGGGAAAAGCACGCTCATCGACGAGGTTCTATACAGGGCGCTGGCTAAAAAACTTTACAGGTCCAAGGTAAAACCCGGTAAGCATAAAAGGATAAACGGCGTTAAACACATAGACAAAGTGATAGTGATAGACCAGTCCCCCATAGGGAGGACCCCTAGGTCCAATCCCACGACATACACGGGAGCATTTGACCCCATACGAAAGCTTTTCAGCTCTCTTCCCGAATCGCGCATGCGGGGCTATAAACCCGGCAGGTTCAGTTTCAATGTCAAGGGAGGCCGCTGTGAAGCGTGCCAGGGCGACGGGATGAAAAAGATCGAGATGCATTTCCTGCCGGACGTTTATGTGCAGTGCCAGGTCTGCAACGGCAAGCGATTCAATGACCAGACGCTTGAGATAAGATACAAGGGGTACAATATTTCTGAGGTCCTTGATCTGAGCGTGGAGGATGCGCTGAAGCTGTTCGAGAACATCCCCGCGATCAAGAACAAGATGCGGACCCTGTACGATGTCGGGCTGGGGTATATAAGGCTTGGGCAGCCGGCGACGACATTATCCGGCGGAGAAGCGCAGAGGGTGAAACTTGCGACAGAATTGTCCAAGACGGCTACCGGCAAGACGCTGTATATACTGGACGAGCCTACTACGGGGTTACATTTTGCGGATATACACAAACTGCTGGATGTGCTGCATGCCCTGGTATCCGCCGGAAATACGGTACTGGTGATCGAGCATAACCTGGATGTCATCAAGTCCGCGGATTATATCATAGATCTCGGGCCGGAAGGCGGAGATACCGGCGGCGAGCTGGTCGCTTGCGGCACCCCCGAAGAAGTGGCTTCCGGCAAGAAGTCCCATACCGGAGCATATCTCAAAAAGCTCTTGATGAGATAGCTATATTTTGTTAGCATATGATTTACCCTGTAATTAAGTTATAATTAGCCCATAAGCAAAATGAAGAAAATCATATATCTGGTGTCGATAGCTGTGTTCTTGTGGTGTTTACCTTCAGAAGCGGGTGAAAAGACGTTTCAACCCGAACTCGATTTTGCCAGGAAAGCCGTCAAGGACGGTTTTTATGATCTGGCGGAGAGCAAGTTGAACTCCCTGCTTGCGCTGGACATCTCAAAAGACGTCGAGGGTGAGGCGCGTTCGCTTCTGGGAAGAGTGTATTATGAAAAATCTTCCCCCGCCAAGGCACTTACGGAATTCAATATTGTGCTTGAAAGGTTCAAGGACGGCGATTTCGCCGCGCGCGCCACTTATTGGATAGCCGAAGTCTATTTCAAGGAGGGCGACTTTGAACAGGCCCTGGCCTATTACCAAATGGTGATCGAATCGTATCCGACGAGTGAATACGTGCCGTATTCCCGTTATTCCCAGGCGTGGTGTTACGAAAAGCTTGGCGAACACCCCATGGCCATAGAGGCGTTCCGCGAAGTTATTCAGCTGTATCCGGAAAGAGAGCTGGCAGTGAAAGCCCGGTATAAGATCGCGGAGATTCTGTACAAGACGGGCAGGTATGCCGACGTGGTTCCGGAATTAAAGGCATTTACCGAAAAGTACCCGGTGAGCGAGCATATTTTTGATGCTTATTACATGCTGGGAGACAGTTACTATAAGCTGGGTAATTTTTCCGAAGCCGCCGCGAGCTTGAAAGATTCATTGCGCGGTGGTGAAAATAAACCGCCAAAAGTGATCGCTGAATATAAACTGGCCAGGGCCTACCTGCAGAGCGGGGACCTGGATAGCAGCGAGGAATGGTTCATGCAAGTCGTAGATGACAGTACCGATCCTCGGATCAGGAGCGCGGCGCTGATGGGGATCGCCCGCATCAATCTCAAGAAAGGCAATGACGGAAAAGCCCTGAAGGCATATCAGGAGGTCATCTACGAGATACCGCAAAACGAATGGACCGATGACGCGTATTTCTGGCTGGGTGAGGCCTTGTACAAAAGCGGGAACATACCCGATACCATCAGGATATACCGTGAAGCTCTTGAAAAGTTTCCCAACGGGGAGTTTTCATCCGAAATGCATTACAATCTGGGATGGGCGTATCTTGGTGCGGGAGATGAGGCAAAAGCGCTGGAAGAATATGATAAGACGGTGGAATTGTCCGACAATGAGGACCTGGTGGTAAGTGCTTTATGCAGTATCGGGGACATTCTTCAGGGTCGCGGCGAGAACGGACGCGCCGTTGACGTTTATGACAGGGTGCTCAGGAACTTCCCGCACAGCATGCTGGCGGATCATGCGCAGTATGAGGTGGGGTCCATATTGAAAAAGTTAAACAGGGAAGATGCTGCTATACTTGCTTTTCAGTCGCTGGTGGTGAACTTTCCCGAGTCAACCCTTCTCGACAAGGCCCATTATCAGCTTGGCCTGCTTTACGTGCAGAAGGGAGATTACAGGACCTCCGCAGGGCAGTTTGAACACATACTCAGAGAATTCCCGGGCAGTAATCTTCGGAATGAAGCCGCTCTGCAGAAAGCCAATTCCATGTATAACGGCGGCGACTATGAAGCTGCCGCGGAGATCTATGAAAAGATCATCAGCTCCACGAAGGATAAGGATCTCCTTCTCAGGGCGCAGTATCATTCCGGCTGGGCTTATTACAAGATGGGGAAGGAGAAGAAAGCGCTGGGGATATTCAAGAGGATGCTTAAGGAAAGCGGAGAGAGCCATTTCGTTCCCGGGATAAAACTCTGGTTCGGTGAATACTTTTACGGCAAAGGGGATTTTAATAACGCACAGAAATATTTTTCTGAGGTAATAGAAGAATATCCGGACAGCCCGTTTGCGGACAATGCGTCTTACTGGTTGGGGTGGGTGCTGTATGACAATAACATGGCGGATCAAAGTCTGGCTCAGTTTGAAAGCATAGAAAAGCAGCGTCCGTTCAGCAAGTGGACACCGCAGGCGATACTGGCGCTCGGGGACATATATAAAAAGGAGGGCGATTATGATAAGGCGGTACCCAGGTATGAGACCCTCATTAAAAAATATCCCGAGAGCAGCATAACGAACATCGCGAATAACAGGATAGGGACAATATTGAAGATCCAGGGCAAATATGTCCTGGCCATAGAGTATTTCAAGGTCGCTCTTACGGAAGAAAATTCCGAGTCGAACGCCCAGATACAGTTCGATGTTGCGGAATGTTATGAGAAGACAGGCATGGAGGATGAGGCGATCGAGGAATATCTTAAGGTGGAATACAAATATCCTCAAGGAAGATTCTGGGTCACGCGTGCCCGTCTCAAATGCGCGGAACTTCTTGAAAAACACGGCAAGAACGAGAGAGCGTTCAATATATATCGGAAACTGAGTGAAGGCGAGGGTCAGGAGGCGGATTACGCTAAGGAAAAGATAAAACTGCTGAAGCGTTATGCCAGATAGGGCATACCGCGGAAGCGATCAAAGGAGGAAGATATGTGGGGACTGATAATTAAAGGCGGACCGTTGATGTTTCTTATACTTTTGTGCTCCGTCATAGCGCTTGCGGTGGTACTGGAAAGGTTATGGCATCTTAGGCGGGCCAAGATCAACACCGAAGAATTCATGGAGGACATAGCCGAGACGCTGAGAAGGAACAAGATCATGGAGGCCATAGATAAGTGCAATGCGATGCCCGGCCCCATAGCTCACATACTCAAAGCGGGCATCCTTAAACATGATCGGCCCAGGATAGAAATAAAGGAAGCCATAGAAGATGCAGGCCTGCATGAAGTGCCTCGCCTGGAGAAGAACCTTGGCGCGCTGGCGACTATAGCGCACATATCTCCGCTTCTCGGGCTTCTGGGGACCGTGACCGGGATGGTGCGGGCGTTCCAGGTCATCGAGCAGAAGGCGATCGTGCTGATGCCGATCAATCCCGGAGACCTGGCAGGCGGTATTTGGGAGGCTCTTATCACTACGGTGGCGGGCCTTTCGGTCGCGATACCCACGTACGTCGCATATAATTTTCTTGTCAGCAAGGTCGACGGCTTCGTGCTGGAGATGGAAAAAAGCGCGACGGACATCATAAACATACTCGGGACAAAAAGAGAGGAAAATGAAGTTTAAAAGAAAAGTATTTCTGGAAAAAGGGCGCCTGGATATCGCGCCGCTGATAGACGTGGTATTCCTGCTGCTCATATTCTTTATGCTGACCTCGAGTTTTGTCTTCCAGCCGGGGATAAGGGTCAATCTGCCCAGGGCCGTTACCAGCGAGGTCCTGCACAAGGAATTGCTTATAGTGACGATCACGGAGGATAACGGGGTTTTCATAAATGAAAGACCCGTTAGCGGAGATGAACTCGTTTCCCGCATAACTGTTGCGGCACGGGAAGACCAGCCGCTTCTGATAAGAGCGGATAAGAAATCGGACCTGGGTAAGGTCATTGAGGTCTGGGATATTTGCCGGCAGGTTGATGTCAGGCAGATCAACATTGCCACGACGCAGTAAACCGACAAGGGAAATCATGATAGGCAGGAATTTAAGGATAGCACTGCTGATATCGCTGGGTGTGCATATTGTGGGGATGTCCGCGGTGACAATAATAGCCCCGGATGACATAAAGAGAGCGCATCCTTATACCCGTATCGATTTTCTCGGGCCGATCCTGAAAAAGACAGCGTTCGATATCATGCTGGAGAACGTGAACCCGGTCGTGATGACTACTTACAGGTACATATTCTTGCCGTCGCAGAGCAGGGAACTGGAAGTGGCGGCCCCGAAAAGAAGGTCGACCGTTCAGGAATTCCCGGATTACCTGGAAAACAACATGGACACCCTTGTAATGAGTTTTTTGACCGGCTCCAAGGCCGTGCCCGATTTTACCCTGGATCTGGATGTGGATGATTTTGTGTTGGGGAAATGGGGGACTGATTACACCGGACAGGCGAAAGAAAGAAAAGTCATTTACAGGCCCGAAGCCCCTTCTGTAATGCGCGCTCTTTACGGAGGCGAGGAGACGTTCAAGATCAGGGTCAAGGTATTGATAGACGCCGGCGGGAACGTCAAGAAGGTGGAACCGTTGACTACGACCGGGTATCCCCGGCTTGATATCGCAGCTTCGAAGTTTGTCAGGGGATGGATTTTTGAGCCGAGAAAAGAAGCCGCGGCAGCAGATGAATGGCAGGAAGTGGATGTCATCTTGAATGCCAGGGATTGATCGCATGATAAAACTGGATATTTCCATGGTGCTTTTTCTGTACCTGCTTTTCACGGCGGTGCTCATCCTGGTCATATGGGCTTTTTTTGACTTTGGCACCAAACTGAAGACCTTCAGCTCGGATGAGGAGCATATATGGCACTGCTCGATCTGTTCGTTAACGTATATTGACAGTAGGCATGAAGACATCTCAAGGTGTCCGAGATGCGGGACTTATAACCAGAGGCTGAAAAAGGGGGACGGAGGCGGTGCGCACTTATAAGCGCCGGACGAAGTCCCGAATTTCAAGAGAGGAGGTGAGGAAATGATTACAAGGATAGGACTTGTGGCCGGTGAAATATGGGATTATCTCGACAACCATGATAAGACAGCTCAGATGGAGGACATCATCAAGGATCTGCAGAAAGACAGGGATATTGTGTTGATGAGCACGGGCTGGCTTGCCAGGGAAGGGCATATCGTTCTGGAAGGAGACAGCCCGGATTATACGGTTCGGCTTACTAACGTAAGGGGGAAAGAATGATCGAAGATGTTTCAAAAGAATCCAATGTGCGCGGAAAGGAAAAGGAGCAGGTGCTGCCTGTCGTTGAGGGGGCGGAAGGCGGAGAGGAAAGAGTGCCGATAAAAGCGCCTCTGAAGGTGCTGAAATACCACACCATAAACAAAAAATTCGGCTGGTGGGCAGCTGTGGTTCTGTTGGAAAGCTACGCGAAAAAACAGATTTGCTTCTATCTGTGGCAAAAATCAGACGATGGCTGGAAGCGCAAACAGAAGTTCGGCATACACTCGAAGGAAGACTGGCAGCACATGAAAAAAGCTGTCGAGAATTTTGTCGAAGAACTGGCTTGATAATATGTTAGCGGACGCGCCACTCAAAATACCGATCATTTATTCGGAATCCTATTATATTGATATAGGGGACCATGTCTTTCCGACCTCCAAGTACAGAATTCTGAAAAAACGCGTGGATTCGAATGATTCCCTGAAGGGCAAGTTCGAAACCGTGTTACCCGAGCCGATAACAGGAGCGGAGATCCGGACCGTGCATACGGCCGAATATCTTAACAAGCTTCAGGCCGGGGCCCTGAGCGCGGAAGAGGTGGCCGTGCTTGAAGTTCCGTTTTCGCATAAACTAGTGGAAGCTTCATTTACATGTTGCGGGGGGACGTTGACCACGGCGCGCCGCGCGCTTGAAACAAAAGCGGCAGTGCATCTGGGGGGCGGATTTCATCATGCCTTTCCCGATCATGGCGAGGGTTTCTGCATGCTGAACGACATCGCGGTCAGCATAAAGGCGCTGCAGGCGAGCGGCGCCGTGAAAAAAGCCCTTGTCATAGATTGCGACCTTCATCAGGGCAACGGGACCGCTTTTATTTTTCAGGAAGATCCTTCCGTATTCACTTTTTCAATACACCAGGAAAATAACTATCCTTTTCATAAACCGAAAAGCGATATTGATATCGGCCTGAGGGATTACACCCGTGACAAGGTGTACCTTCATCATCTTTATGATAACGTGCCGAAGATCATAAATACATTTAAACCGGAGATCATTCTATACCTCGCCGGGGCCGATCCGTATGAGGGGGATCAGCTGGGCGCCCTTGCGGTGTCGAAGGAAGGCCTGAGAGAAAGAGACAATTTTGTGTGTGCCCAGGCGCGCAATTTCGGCGTGCCGATAGCAATAACCTTGGCCGGGGGATATGCGGTTAACCGCGAAGATACGGTGGATATACATTTCGCCACGGTGGAAGAATGCATCAAAGTTTTTGTGGGTTGAAGGGGACGAAAACAGTGCCGGCCGGAGTCTCGGATTTTTATAGTGGTGGAGCAGATGGGATTCGAACCCACGACCCCCACGTTGCGAACGTGATGCTCTCCCAACTGAGCTACTGCCCCACCGCGGAAATTGCGGTTTTATTATAGCATAAAAATCTGTTGCGTAAACCCCGTTAAAGAAAATTCTCTGACGGGCTAAGTACCCGCTTCAGGTACGACGATAGATCTTAGACAATGGAGCATCTCAAAGCTCAGCATAAATCCAGGGTAAGGGAGTATCTTATGGCCAGACGTTTTCTATTCGCAGTTCTTGTTATTGTTTTTGTTATGGCCGGGGCCTGCGCTGATGCCAAGCAGGCCGATCTGGCAGGTTCCTGGTATAATGCCTCGCCTGTTCAGTTGAGGGCAGAGCTCGAGGGATATCTGCACAACGCACGCGTAGGCAGGATCGAAGGGGAGATCGTGGGCGCCATAGCCCCCCATGCCGGGCTCAGGTTCTCCGGGCCCGTGGCTGCATACACGTACAAAGCGATAATGGCCGGAAATCCCGACAAGGTCATAGTGGTAGGTTTTACTCACAGGAAATATTTTCCCAACCGCATTGCTGTCTTTACCGATAAGACTTTTGTCACACCGCTGGGAGAAGCCGTGATCGACGCGGATATCACGAATAAACTCATCGCTTATAGTGAGAATATACAGGATATACCCCAGGCCTTTACTGCGGAAAATTCCGTGGAGATGGAAATACCGTTTATCCAGACGGTATTAAAGGATGCGCGCCTGGTGATGATCGCACTTTGCGACCAGAGACTGGAAAATTGCCGGCTTTTGGCAAATGCGCTTTATGACATTTTGCGCGATGAAAAAGATTTTGTGTTAATAGCCTCGACGGATATGTGCCATTATTTGCCCTATGATATTACAAACAAAAGAGACGCGGAAACGATCGGGATAATAAAGGCGTTTGATCCGGATTCGCTGTACTTTTACAGCCTGAAGAAACGGCACGAGCTTATGTGCGGGTATGGTGCCGTTTATTCGGTCATGTCGGCTTGCAAAAGACTGGGGGCGGATAAAGTTGAAATATTAAAATATGCGAACTCCGGGGATACCGCCGGCTCGAAAGACAAGGTTGTGGGGTATCTGAGCGCGGCATTCATAAAAAGCGGAAAAAAAGAGAAAGCGGTAACAGAGAAAGAGGAGGAAGCGGATATGTTCAGTCGTGAGCAAAAAGAAGAACTCTTAAAGATAGCGCGGGACACCATACGGCATTATCTTGAAACGGGAAAGCGTCTGGACGTGAAAGCGGGCGATAAAGCGCTTGAGCAGGACATGGGGGCGTTCGTGACGCTGCACGAGCGCGGGCAGCTGAGAGGATGTATCGGACACATGGCCGCCACGGGACCCCTTTATCTAACCGTGCGGGACATGGCTATATCGGCCGCTACCGAGGATCCCAGATTTCCGCCCGTGACGCTCGAGGAGCTGAACGATATCGATGTAGAAATATCGGCTTTATCGCCGATGAAAAAAATAGACGACTACAACGAGATCGAGATGGGGAAACACGGAGTCATGGTGAAAAGCGGATGGAGGAGCGGAGTATATCTGCCGCAGGTTGCCGACGAGACCGGGTGGGACAGGGAACACTTCATGAGCAGCCTCTGCGCGCATAAAGCCGGCATCTCTCCGGACGCATGGAAGACCGGGGACTGTGAGATCTATGTATTCACCGCGGAAGTATTCGGTGAGAAAGAAATAAAGGAATAGAGGGACGAATGAGAAGGTTCTATGTTCCGAAAGAAAATGTAAGAAAAGACAGGATCATGGTCGACGGAAGGGAAGCTCATCACATCCTGGATGTCATGAGGATGCAGGACGGCGACCAGATCGTCGTATTTGACGGAACAGGCAAGGAATATGTAGGGTTCATAAAAGAGGCGGACAGGAAAGATAAGAAGATGATCGTCGAGATCGTGCGCACGGAAAAACCTCCCGCGGAAAGCGCCCCGGAGGTCATTCTTGCCCAGGCCATTCCCAGGAAGGGCAGGATGGATTATATAGTGGAAAAGGCGACCGAACTTGGCGTTTCCCGGATGATCCCCCTGGTCAGTGAAAGGACGATCGCAAGGCCCAGGGATCCCGCGGTCTGCAAAAGGAAGGTCAAGAGATGGAAAAGAATAGCCATTGAGGCCTCAAAACAGTGCGGTAGGGTAAATGTTCCGGCGATCGACGGGATCACGGAGTACAGGGGAATAGCCGGACAAATAGACCTGTATGACCTGACCCTGCTTGCCTGTTTAGCCGGTGAAACCGTTTCCATCAAGGAGTCCCTGGCCGGCTTCAAGTCGGGCAAGATCCTGGTATTCATCGGGCCGGAAGGAGATTTTACGCCGGAAGAAACAGAGATGGCGGACAGCGGCAACTGCAAATTCATATCCTTGGGAAAAAGGACCTTAAGAAGCGATACCGCGGGACTGTTCGTATTGTCCGCGCTCGGTTACGAGTTTTCTCTGTAACCTCATACATCTAAAGTGGTTAGATCTGTCAGGTTAGAGCATGGTCGGGCCAATAAAAATGCCAAAATTTGCTATAAAAACACTGGGCTGTAAGGTCAATCAGTATGAAGGGCAGGTTCTGAGAGAAAATCTTCTACACTTCGGTTTCCGGGAATCCGGGATACAGGACGCTGATCTGGTCATTGTGAATTCCTGCACTGTCACAGAACAGGCTGACATAAAGACGGTAAAGTCGATACGAAGAGTGAAAAGGGAGAATCCCGGCGCGAAAGTGTTCGTTACGGGATGTTATGCGGTCTTTAAGGAAGACATGGAGAGGTTACAGTCGTTGTCTGAAGTGCACATGGTGGTGCCGGGCAGGGATAAGCTCAAATTGCCCCGCATCCTTGGCTCTCTTTTTGGCGTGGACAGAAGCGATGAGCGCGCGAAAGAACAGATTTCGGGCTTTAGCTCTCATACCAGGGCTTTTATAAAAATACAGGATGGGTGCGATCAGGATTGTTCTTATTGCAAGGTGAGTCTTGTCAGGGGCCCTTCGAGAAGCAGGGACGAACGGGACATCCTGACCGAGGCATCCCGACTCATTGAAGCGGACTACAGGGAGATCGTCTTGACCGGTATCTGTCTCGGGGCCTGGAGGGGGAGCAATGGGCAAAGCGTCTCGGATCTTCTGAAAAAGATAGATAAACTCCCGGGGAATTTTCGGGCAAGGCTCAGTTCCGTCGAACCCAATCATATAGATGACTCTTTAATAGGAGAAATAGCCGGTTCGCGTAAGATCTGCCGGCATTTGCACATTTCTCTTCAAAGCGGATCAGACAGAGTGCTGAATGCGATGAACAGGAAGTATACCACGGGACAGTTCAGCCAGCTTGTCGGGCGGATCCGAGAACGGATACCCTTTATAGGTTTGACCATGGATGTCATTGTGGGATTTCCCGGTGAAGGTGAAAAAGATTTTGAGCGGACCTTGGGATTTATCCGGAAGATAAAGCCCTCGCGGCTGCATGTCTTCAGGTACAGCGACCGGAAGGGGACGCGTTCTTTTCGAAGCAGCGGCAAAGTGCCTTCGGAAACGGCAAAAAGCAGGGCGGAACGGTTAATAAAGGTCGGAAATGAACTTCAGGCGGAATTTTGCAGCAGATTTGTCGGCAGGGAAGTGGATGTTCTGGTGGAGCGAAGATCCGGAGGAGCATTTTCCGAAGGTTATACCGGTGAATATGTTAGGATGAAATTGGATGGTTTTGCGGGATTTGAGGGGAACATAGTAAGAGTAAAAGTTGATAGCGTTGATGAAGAGGCGCCTTGCTTGATAGCCGGGAACATAAAAAAGGAAAAAATAAAGGCCTTTTGTTAGACAAACAAAAACTAAGAATAAAAGTTTTACCCCTCCAGCCCGCCGATTTGACTTTAATATTGTTATATGATATACTTTGGTTTCCATTAGAAGGTACTATTTTTGCCCATAACATTAACAAACATTAACTGGCTGGATATACTTTTCATAATCCTTTTATTGGGAATGGTTTATAAAGGATTAAGGACCGGTGTCGGCGGTCAACTCCTTTCTCTTGTGGGCTGGTTTATCTTAATATTCGTTTCAATAGGATATTATAGTTTTCTATCTGAAGCGATATTTGGTTTTTTGCTGCAGAAATGGGCAAAACCGGTGTCGTTCTTTGTTATTTCCGCGGCTTTATTCACAGTTATTAAGATTTTGGAAAGGGTTTTCAATATCATCGTAGGTGAGGAACTTGCTCTTATTGAGCGAATAGGCGGGGCGCTGGTAGCTTCTTTGCGGGCATTCATATTTTTCGGGATAATAGGGATAATGCTGCTGCTTGTCCCGCTCGATTATGTGCGCCAGTCCGCCGTTGAAGGATCCAGGACGTGCATGTTTTTCGTGGGGCTGGACGCGCAGATCTACAGCTGGATGACAGGCATTGTCGGGATATCGGAGCAAAAAACAAAAGATGAAGTAGTGGAGGGGATCCTGGTCGCTACGGAACAATCAGTAAAGGAGTAAAATGAAACTCAAAACGATCTATGAGCTGGCCGTTAAAAAGGGCCTCAGAGAGGATCAGCGCCCCAGGCGGGCTATTGAAGACATTCTTAAAAAGGCCAGGAAGGATTACAGGAAAAGCAAGGGTATAGACAGGGCCGGTTTTGACCGGGAAAGTTTCAAGAACCCGTATTACGACACCCGTATATTGAACGGTTCGGGGGAAGAGGATATAAAAAATATACTGGTAGGGATAGATATACATGTTTCCGAATTATTATTGGCCGATCGGTTAAACGAAAAGGGCGCGAACATAGACCTGGTCATTTCGCATCATCCGTCCGGAAGAGCCCTTGCGCAGCTTCACAGGGTCATGGATGTGCAGCCCCGCATATGGGAAAAGTATGGTCTTACCAGGGAGATCGCGGAGGGTATCATGAAGGACCGCATAGAGCAGGTTTTCCGCGGAATAGCCCCGGGCAATCATACCAGGGCCGTGGACGCGGCGAGGCTTCTCGGCATTCCCTTTATGTGTATCCATACCGCGGCGGATAACTGCGTGGCAAGTTTTCTGCAGAAGACCTTCGACACCAAAAAACCGAAAAAGCTGAAGAATGTCCTGAACATCCTGAAAGCGATCCCCGAATACAGGGAGGCTACAAGAGAAGGCACGGGGCCGTTCATATTGATCGGCGAGGAGAACGCCGCCGCCGGCAAGGTATTTGTGGACATGACAGGAGGAACCTCAGGGCCGGACAAGATGTTCGCTCGCCTGTCCCAGTCGGGGATCAAGACCATAATCGGGATGCACTGCAGGGAGTCCGGCTACAAGGAGGCAAAGACGGAATTCATAAATTTCGTGATAGCCGGACATATTGCGAGCGACACGCTGGGATTGAACCTTCTGCTGGACGCGGTGGAAAAGAGGGGAAAGCTGAATTTTATCGAATGCGCGGGCTTTAAGAGGATCAGAAGGCGATAGAACCTGATATGGGCAGAATACCACAGGAAATCATTGACCGTTTGCTGGACAGGCTTGACATAGTAGAAGTCGTCTCAGGCTACATACAGTTGAAAAAAGCGGGAAGAAATTTCAAGGCAAATTGTCCTTTTCATAATGAAAAGACCCCGTCTTTCATGGTCAGTCCGGACAAGCAGATATATCATTGTTTCGGATGCGGCGCGGGCGGAAATGCCATCGGCTTCGTGATGCAATACGAGAACATGGATTTTCCTGAGGCCGTTAGGATGTTGGCCGCCAAAGCCGGCGTGGAACTTCCGAAATACGAAAAAGATACCGGACCCGCCGCTTCGCTGGCCAACCGCCTCTATGAAATCAATAAGACCGCCGCTACGTTTTACCAGAATTTTCTTAGAAGCGATAGAGGGGAAAAGGCGTTCGAATACCTGAAAAAACGCGGCATCGATACCGAGGTATTAAGCGAGTTTAGGATCGGTTATGCGCCCAGAGAGTGGGAATCGTTCAGGCGATACTGCGAAAGCAAGAAGATACCCGCGGATCTCATGAAGAAAGCAGGGCTCACCATCCCAAGCGAAAAGGGAAAAGGGGATTATGACAGGTTCAGGAACAGGATACTTTTCCCTATCTTCAATGAAAGAGGGCACATTGTTGCTTTCGGGGGGAGGGTCATGGATGATTCTCTGCCCAAGTACATAAATTCACCGGAAACACTGATATATACCAAAAGTAATGTTCTTTATGGACTGAATTTTGCCAAGAAAAGCATTCGGGAAAAGGGTTACGCGGTCCTTGTCGAGGGGTATATGGATGTGATCATCCCGTTCCAGCACGGGGTTACGAACGTCGTGGCCACTTCAGGAACCGCTCTTACCCCGGGACAGGCGACCATGCTCAGGAAATATACGGATACGTCTGTCATGGTCTTTGACGCGGATCAGGCGGGGGAAGCCGCCAGCCTGAGGGGCCTTGATGTCCTTGTCGCGCACGGGATGAACGTGAAGATAGCAGCTTTACCCAAGGGTGAGGACCCGGACAGTTTTGTGAGAAAAAGCGGAAAAGAGAAGTTTGAGGATATTGTTGATAAGGCCAAGGGGTTGTTTGATTATAAGCTGGATCTTTTGATCGACAAGTTGGGCGTGCGGGACATAGGCGGCATAGTGGATGAGATGCTCCCAACGATATCCAGGGTCCGGAACGCTGTTGTCCAGTCCGATTACCTTAAAAGGCTCGCGGGACGCCTGGGGATACACGAAGCCTCTCTCAGGTATGAGATGGGCAAGGTAAAGCCGGATTATTCCTACCGTTACGAACTGGAATCAAAGGTGGACCGGACTTCCCGCAACTACAGGAGCAGCGAAATACATCTTTTGGGGTTGGCGATCTCGGACAAGAAGCTGTTTGACAGGATACAGAGCGAACTCGGATTGGATAGATTCCGCGACAGCAACGTTAATAAGGTCATCCAGGCCGTCAGTGATCTTTACGGCAAGGGGGAACAAAGTATCAATCCGGGAAAATTGTTGAGCCGCCTGGAGAAGGATGAAGCCGCTAAAACGGCTGTCATGCAGGCTATTGCCAAGGCGGACATAACGCGTGAGCCGGACAAGGCGTTGGATGATTGCATATTTTGTGTCCTGAAAGAGAACAGAGAGGAAGAACTGAAGGAGCTGACCCTCAGGCTGAAAAAAGCGCAGGAAGCGAACAATGATACTGAGATGAAAAGCTTGCTGACGAAGATTAATAAGATCCATAAGGAGAAAGTCGCATAATCATGGCCGGGAAAAAGAAAAAGATAAAAGCGGCTGCCGGAAAAAAGCTAAAGAAAAAAGACCGGTCGAAGGTTCCTGAGCCGGCAGGGGAATTCGATGCGGCTAAATCGGCCATTGTCCGCAAGCTTATAAGGGCAGGGAAGGATAAGGGGTACCTCAGTTATGATGAGGTCAACGATATCCTTCCGCAGGACGTCGTATCGTCGGACGAGATCGATGAGGTGATCACGGCGCTCCACAGTGCGGATATAAAGGTTGTGGAGTCCGAGGAAGAACTGGAGAAAATACCGCTTGCCGTGAAGAGGGATCAGAAAAAGGTCAAGGTCCGGAAATTCGTGCAGATCGATGACCCCGTGAAGATGTACCTGAAACAAATGGGGCAGATACCGCTGTTAAGCCGTAACGAGGAACTGACGCTGGCAAAGCGCATAAAGGAGGATGAGAAAGCGTTCAAAAAGATCATATTCGGGATAAAAATGGGCAGGGATAAGATCATTAGCGCTATCGAAGAAGCAATAGATGAAGATTATAATCTTGACGACGTGCTTGATGTTGAGCCCAGCGCCGATCTTGAGAGGCTGAAGGACCGGAAAAGCCAGCTTATAAAGCGGATAAGGCTTTCCAAGAAAGAAGATACCGTGCAGAAGCTCATGGCCAAGCTCAAGGTAGCCATAGCTCTTGTCGAAAAGGTGACCGAGGATGTATCCAGGCCGTTGCAGGAAGCCAGGTCGGTCAGGAATAAAATAGAAAAACTGAAAAAGGGACGCGGCAAAAAGGAACTCAAGATCGCGCAGAACCGGCTGAGAAAACTCACCAGAGGCATAGGAAGGCCCGCGGAACGGGTCGTTGAAGATGCGAACAAGCTCTCGGAAATAGAAGCGGAATACACGAAGGCAAAGAAGGAACTGGTCGCGGCCAATCTGCGCCTCGTGGTCAGTATCGCTAAAAAATACACGAATAGAGGACTATCGTTCCTGGACCTGATACAGGAAGGCAATATGGGCCTGATGAAAGCCGTGGACAAGTTTGAGTACGAAAGAGGTTACAAGTTCAGCACGTACGCGACGTGGTGGATACGCCAGGCGATAACACGTTCCATAGCCGATCAATCAAGGACCATCCGCATTCCGGTACACATGACGGAAACGATAAACAAGCTGGTGAGGGTGTCCAGGGCTCTTGTTCAGGAGAACGGAAGGGAGCCCACTCCCGAGGAGATAGCCACGGCCATGAAACTGCCGATCGAGAAAGTAAGGGGCATAATAAAGATAGCCCAGCATCCGATATCCCTGGAAACCCCGATAGGGGACGAAGGGGATACAAGTTTCGGCGATTTCATCGAAGACAGGTCTGCTGTGTCCCCCGCCAATGCCACGGCTTATGCGATGCTGAAGGAGCAGATGGACGAAGTATTGGAAACTCTCACCGATCGGGAGCAGAGAGTGCTGACCCTGAGATTCGGCATAGGTGACGGATATCCGAGGACGCTTGAAGAGGTCGGCAAAATATTCAACGTCACGAGGGAACGGGTCCGCCAGATAGAAGCGAAAGCCCTGAAGAAGTTAAGGCATCCGATCAGGGCCAAGAAGCTGAAGAATTTTCTTGATATGGGTTTTTCAGAATAACAAGAAAGGAGAGAAAATGGAAGAGGTAAAAGTAGAGCTATTTATCCCGGGGGAGCTCAAAGATGAGCCGATCATATGTGACATGATAAAAAAACACAAGATCACCTTGAGGATAGTAGAAGCGTCATTTTCTACCGAAAGTGGTTGGGCTTTCCTTATCCTTAGCGGAGAAGGGACTGAAATAGAGAGGGTGTTCGATTTTCTCAGGAAAAAAGGAATCAAGGTAGAGCTTAAAGAAAAGTAATCAAAGAATCCCTTCCTCGATCATCTGGTAAAATGAAACTGGTAAGGTTTCTTCACGACAATAAAGAGCATAGCGGCATTTTACATGGCGATGAAGTGACCGTGGATATGCCGGGCAACAGGGGTCTTGAAAGTGTGAGACTGGATGAGGTTTCCCTTCTGGCGCCCGTCAAACCCTCAAAGATCGTTTCAGTAGGCCTTAATTACAGGGATCACGCTAAAGAGCTTGGGATGGCTATTCCGGCGGAACCCATCATTTTCATCAAGCCGTCCACCGCCGTTATCGGCCCCGGGGAGACAATAGTTTATCCGCGGTCTTCGGACAGGGTGGATTACGAGGCGGAATTGGGAGTTGTCATAAAGGACAGGGTAAGGAATGTTCCGGAAAAAGCGGCAGGCGGCCACATTGCGGGATATACGTGCGTGAACGACGTTACCGCGAGAGACCTGCAAAAAAAAGATATCCAGTGGAGCCGGGCAAAATCTTTCGATACGTTCGCTCCGATAGGCCCGTGGGTGGAGACCGATCTTGATCCGGGCGACCTCGGCATACGTTCTTATCTTAACGGAGAATTGAAACAGGATTCAAGAACGTCCAAATTTATATTCAGCATCCCGAGGCTGATAGAATTCATTTCCGGGATAATGACCTTGCTCCCCGGGGATGTAATAGCTACGGGGACCCCGCCGGCTGTCGGATCAATGAGTCCGGGGGACGAGGTAGTCATAGAAATAGAGGGCATAGGCAGGCTTGAAAACCATGTAGGAAAGGGGACATGAGAGTAGTTCTGCAAAGGGTGAAAAAAGCGGCCGTAGCCGTTAAAAAAAAGGAAAAGGCGGCCATAGGGCTTGGATTCCTGCTATTGGTAGGTGTCGGCAAGGAAGACACTCCCGATGCGGCCGAAAGGATGGCGCAAAAGGTAAGCAAGCTGAGAGTTTTTGAGGATGGACAGGGAAAAATGAACCTGGACCTTGGGCAAACAGGCGGGAAGGTGCTGAGCGTGCCTCAATTTACACTTCTCGGGCAAACAGAAAAAGGAAACAGGCCGGGGTTTGACCTGGCTGCCGCTCCCGCGGAAGCGGAAGCATTGTGGAAAAGGTTCAACGATGCGCTCAGGTCCCGGGGTATATCCGTTCAGGAGGGAGAGTTCGGAGCGCATATGGAAGTGAGCCTGGTGAATGACGGACCGGTGACATTTGTTCTTGATTCCGGGATCCGGGGAACGGGTTTTGACAAATAAGACGCGTATAGAAGGAGGAAAAATGGACAAGATAGCAGTCGAGAAACCTGATGCGGCAAAATTGGAACGGCTTGGCGTGGATGCCTGGCCGATATGGGAGAAGGAAGTTTCACGCTTTGACTGGAGCTACGACGAACGGGAGATCTGTTATATTCTGGAAGGGCACGCGAAGGTAGAGCCCGAAAGCGGGGAGCCGGTTGAATTCGGGGCAGGGGATCTGGTAACATTCCCGAAGGGGATGAGCTGCGTGTGGGACATAACGAGTTCGATAAAGAAACACTATAAACTGGGATAAGGCAACGTATGCGTCTGATACTTTTTGCGATAAAACACGTGGCCTGCGCTCTCACTTTCTTGTTATTGGCGTTCTTCGTTCTTCCGGCGAACGCTGATGGCAATGTGTGGGTGGATGAGGGGATGAAGGTGGGTATGCCTATCGGCGGCGGTTCGGAAGAAGCCGATTTTGACCTGTGTCCCCACGGCGCAAGGGTGGTCGTGATGTTTCTCGAGGCCTGGCAGAAGGAGGATTACGGGATGATGTATAGCCTGCTTGACAATGAAAGCAAGGAAGGTTATCCATTCGAGCAAGCCAGACTTGATTTTCAGTTCCTGGAATTCAAGCCGTATACCATCAGTTCCGTCAGGAAGACCGGCGAAAATTTTGAGTTTATCCTGAGCTACGGGGACTGGAAGACCGGTGACAAGGACATAAAAAAAATGATCATCAGCGGCAGGACCTTTAAGGTTATTATGCCCACAAAGAGCTCTCCGTTTAAAAGATCCCTGGAACAATACCTGTAACATATAAACATCTCTTTAAAATTTTTGTTTTTTTTCTTCCATTTTCTCTCACTGCGATATACTATATACGAAATATTACATGTGCGGAATTTTACGTATAATTCACCGCCGGAAATAGGAGGAACGCATGGCAGATATTAAAAAGATCGGAGTGATCACCAGTGGCGGAGATTGCGGCGGCCTGAACGCGGTCGTCAAGGGCGTTGCCGAGATGGCGAACAGGATGGGGGTTGAGTGTTTTGTCGTGCCCAACGGATACGCCGGGCTTTACAATCTTGTCGATTTCAAACAGCTGACGCAGTTGACCTCGGACCGGCAGGATCTTATCAATGCGAATCCGGCGGGTTCCGAGGCCGGCCATTCGCGCGTTAAGATCAAGAATATCGAAGACAGCAAAAAATACGAGCGTATAAGGGCTGGACTGAAGAAGTTCGGATTAGATGCTCTTGTGATCAGCGGAGGGGACGACACGGGTAAGGTCATGGTGGATCTTTTTGAGAACGGGATCCCCTGTGTTCATGTGCCCAAGACAATGGATCTTGATCTTCAGCCCTATTCGGTGGGCGGGGATTCCACCATTAATCGGATAGCGATCTTTGCCGACGATCTCAAGACCACGGGAAGGACGCATAACAGGATCATCGTCCTGGAAGTATTCGGCAGATACGCAGGGCACACGGCTTTCCGGGGCGGCGTGGCAGCCGACGCCGACGCCATATTGATCCCCGAGATTCCCGTGGATTTTGATGCCCTCTATTCTCATGTGAAGAAGAGATTTACGCACAGGATAGCCGGGAGCGATGTTTATGCCGGAACGTATCTCATAGTTGTGGCGGAAGGGCTTAAAGATGCCAGCGGGAAAGAGATCGTGGATGAAAGCGCAGGATTAGATGCGTTCGGGCACAAAAAACTTGCCGGTGCCGGAAAATATGTTTGTCAGGAGATGACAAAAAGGTTCAAGGCCGATCCGGAGATAACGAAGTTCATGCAGAGCACTCACATGTTTGTCAAGGACATGTACGATATTCCGGAGGTACGGAGCGTGGTTCCGGGGCATCTGGTCCGATGCGGCCGCAGTTCGGCTTATGACGTTAATTTCGGGAAAGAAGCGGGAGCGGCTGCTGTGGCGCTTCTGAAACAGGGGATAGCCGGAGTTACACTCGTTGGCGTTTTGGGCAAAGAAATCCGTTACATGAACACCGAAGCTGCAATAGAACAGAGATACGTAGATCTTGATCAGGTGAGCCTTCACGAGCAGCTTGGTATCTGCTTTGGCAGGAAGATCCGGCCTTTTGTCCCCGATCTCAGGGAAATGAAAGGTATGCCCGAAAGATACATGTGAGGTGAGGAGCCAAGATCATGATAACGGATGAAAAAAGGGCATTTAAGAGAGTACGCCGCAAATTTACTGTCAGGTACAGGCCTCACGGCGCGCCCGGATCAAGCGGAGGGGTTTCGGCCTCCGAGAATATCAGCCTGGGCGGGGTTTATTTCATCAGTCTGGAAAAACTTGAAATAGGGCTGCTTCTTGACTGCTGGATCAAGATGCCGGGCATCCCGCAGGAGGGCAAATGGACAGCGAGGGTCGTCCGCTGTGAAAACGCGGGCGACAAAATGATCGACACTTTCGGCATTGCAGTAGAGTTCGTGAAGTCTTTTGGGAATTCCGGAAAAGATCTGGAAAAGACATTGAATGCGTCAGGATAAAAAATTTTATCTTTCCGAAGAAATAAAAAAATCATCATTGAGGCCAAAAAAAGTTTTTTTTGAAAATAAAAATAAAAGTTTTTTTAAAAATACGATACAAAGTAAAACCCCACAAACTCAGTTTCCCAGTGCAATAGTAAAAATTTCATATCACGTGACACTCCCAAACCCCTATTTTTGTTGACTTTTAGAGTATGTTTCGATGAAAAGTCTTTTGAGGTCGGAGAACGGGAACGGTGCCGTCCGTTTTTTTGCCATCGCGAAAAAATTTTACTTCCAAAAATGAAAAAAAATTTGCGTTTTGACTTGCAAATCAGAAAATATAATGTATATTTTAAACAAATATAGTTATTTAAAAGAAAAAATTTTGAAGCGAGAATTTTAAACGAAGGGAGGCGAGGACATGGTCAAGAAGAAGAAAAAAGCGAAGAAAAAAGTAGCGAAGAAAAAGAAGAAAGTCGCGAAGAAAAAGACCGCGAAGAAAAAGAAAAAGAAAAAGAAAAAATAAATACTAAGCAATTGGTCTTATTCTTGTAAAAGGGGTAGATTTAAAAGATCTGCCCCTTTTCTTTTTTCGGCATTCCAGCTTCATTTTCACTTGTCATCTTTTAAACGGCTATGTTATAATACGCAAACCGGAGGCGGGGGCATAGCTCAATTGGTTAGAGCAACTGACTCATAATCAGTAGGTTCATGGTTCAAGTCCATGTGCCCCCACCATCCTTTAATGTTCTCGGGCGCATAGCTCAGCTGGTTAGAGCGCATGCCTCACATGCATGAGGTCGGAGGTTCGAGTCCCCCTGCGCCCACCATTATTAAAATTCGGGTCCTAAGAGCCCTGTTTTTTCTTATGGCGGGGAAGGGGCAATATAACGATCGGGGGGAGATGGAGGAAGACGCTAACATTAAAGAGGAAATAAAAAAATTAATTCAGCTTCAGGAGCTCGACGCTGAGATATTCGATCTGCAGTCCAAAAAAGAGACTTTTCCTCTTCGGATAAAGGAGATGGACGATTCTTTGGAATCCAAGAAATCCGGTATGAAAAACGCCGAAGAAGAGCTTAAAAAAGCGCAGCTCTCAAAGAATGAAAAAGAGACGGACATGCAGGCCAAGGAAGAACTTATAAAGAAACACGATGGCGAGCTTTATCAGATAAAAAGTAATAAAGAGTATAAAGCTCTCCAGCAGGAGATAGACAGCATAAAGGCCGATGTTTCCTTGCTCGAGGAGGATCTTATCAATCTTTTTGATGAGATCGAAAAGGCGCAGGCCAGATGCGGAGAAGAAAAAAAGGCCTTTGAGGAAGAAAAGCAGAAAGTCGAAAGAGAGAAACAGAACATAAGGACGGAAGAAAAAGCTCTGTCCGAACGTCTTGCCGAGCTTGGTGTCAGGAGGAATGAGTTTGTCGGGACGATAGACCCGGATATCCTGGGGCAATATGACAGGATATTGAAGAATCGGGGAAGGACCGCGCTTGCGAGGATCGACGAGGGTTTTTGCAGCGAGTGCAACATACATTTGCGCGCTCAGACGATCAATGAGGTAAGGCTCAAAAAGAAGATCGTTCACTGCGAGAACTGTGCCAGGATACTTTATGCGGAAAACTGAAGAATTTGATACCTTGCAGATATTTGCCGATGGCGGGTCAAGGGGGAATCCGGGGCCCTCTGGCGTGGGTGTCGTCCTTCTTGGCAAAAAGGGCGAGAAAGTGGAAGAAATATCAAAATATATAGGCAATGCCACGAACAATGTCGCCGAGTATCTGGCCGTGATCTATGGATTGCAGGAAGCGGCTTACCGGAAGACCAGAAAAGTTATCCTGAATGTTGACAGCCAGCTCGTGGCAAAGCAGCTTAAGGGCGAATACAGGGTGAAGGATCAGAATATACAGAAATTTTTTGACCTTGCCTTGAATCTCTTCCGGATATTTGATAAGGTAGAGATAAGAGAGATATCGAGAGAAGAGAACAAAGACGCTGATGCCCTTGTTAATAAGGCCATAAACCTTAAAGCTCTTCTCTGAAGAGTTTTATTCAAGCTCATTGAAGCAGATCGGGTGATTGCTCCTTGCCAGGCGGCATGGAGAGGAAAGTCCGGGCTCCGCATAGCGGCGTAGCGGGTAATACCCGCCCATCGCGAGATGAGGATAAGAGCCACAGAGACGAGTCTTTCCGTCAGGTTCATACTGTACGGAAAGGGTGAAACGCGGCAATCTCTACGTGGAGCAAGGCCAAATAGGGGAGGAACCGGGAAAGTCCGGTGCGTGCCCTCTTAGAGGTAAACCTCTAAGAGGGCGAACGGGCGGACTGGTACGAGGCGGCTAGTCTCGTCAATCTTTTCGTATTTGTTCGGGATTGATCCCGAGCGAAACGAGGGGTTAGCACTTCCGGGTAGGCTGCATGAGGCCGTCAGCAATGCCGGCCCCAGATGGATAATCACCAGGCAGGTTTTCCTGCTTACAGAACCCGGCTTACAGGTCTGCTTCGATGAGTTTTTTAAAAGAGGCACTAGCTTGGAAGAAATCCTTACCACTAAAAATCTTCGCTACACATATAAGTCCGGCAAAAAAAGCGTGGAAGCTCTCAGGAGACTGAACCTTAGCGTGAGTAAAGGCGAGATCTTCGGGTTCATAGGCCCTAACGGTGCCGGGAAAACCACGACAATTAAGCTTTTGCTGGGCATTCTGATCCCGGGGGAAGGCGAACTTGCCGTTTACGGAAGATCTCCGTCGATCCCGGAAGTGCGCCGTTCGGTGGGGTACATGCCGGAGACGGCGGATTATTACAGGTATCTTACTCCGGTGGAACTGCTGGACATGTACGGAGGCATTTTCGGGATAGAAAAGGGTCTGTTGCGCGAAAGAAGCAGGGAACTGCTTAAGCTGGTGGATCTGGAAGAAGAAGCGAACAGGCTCATGCGAACGTTTTCCAAGGGTATGATGCAAAAGGTGAGTTTCGCCCAGGCGCTGATAAACGATCCTGACCTGTTGATCCTTGATGAGCCCACCGGCGGACTGGATCCGGTTGCCCGCAAAAAGATGCGCCAGGTCATCAACGACTTGCGCGGGAAAGGTAAGACAGTTTTTTTCTCCTCGCACGAACTTTCGGAAGTGGAACTGGTCAGTGACAGGATAGGCATCCTTCATAAGGGGAACCTCATGGCGATGGGGTCGGCAGAAGAGCTACTCGGCGGCAAAAGTGAGGGACAATCCCTGGAGAATTATTTTCTGAAGATGATAGAGGAAAAGACATGAGGACCATTTGGGTCATAACGTGCAGCATGATAAAGGAGCTGGTCCGCAAAAAGGATTTTTATGTTCTTTTTATATTCATGGTCATCCTGCTTACACTGTTATTCTATCAAAGCTTCTTTCAGATAGAAGGCATAACGCGGTATATCAAGGATTTTGGATATTCGCTTATGATGTTTTTTTCTTTCGTCATAGCCGTGACCTTTGCCGCAAAACAACTTCCCTCCGAGATCGAATCGCGGACCATATATCCACTCCTGGCAAAGCCCTTGAGCCGTCACATGGTGATCCTGGGGAAGTTCTGCGGCAGCGTGTCGGTGTCCGTTATTTCTTTTGTTCTGTTTTTTCTTGTCTTTGGCGTTTTTTATGTAATGGGCGGTGAAATTTCGGGCCTGGTCCTGCTTGGGCAGGGTTTTCTTTTTGGCATACTTTTTCTCTCGCTGGTATCGGCTCTTGTGATATTTTTTTCTAATTTTATGACGATGTCCGCGAGCGTTACGTTGTCCTTTTTGCTGTACATAATAATAGGGGGTTTTTCCGATTCCATCAGAGAGACGGTGCTGTTTTCCAAAGGGCTCGCGTCGGTCGCGTCAGGTATTCTTTATTACCTGCTGCCCCATTTTGATTTTTATGATCTCCGCGTGAGGATAACACACGCATGGGATCCTCTCCCGTGCTGGGTAGTCGCGGTTGTCACGGTCTATACGCTTATTTATTGCTTTGCCTTACTGTATTTCGCCGGGGTTATTTTCAGGAGGAGAAAACTTTGAGGGCAAAAAGTGTTTTCGTGGCTCTTGTGTGGCTGGCAGCAACGATCCTGATCGCACCGAAAATCGACACCTATAACCAGGTATATGTCAGCGCCCAGACCGCATATGATGTTCCGGTTTTCATGCGGCTTTTGGGAGAAGGAAAATCCATTCTTTCCAACCTGTCCATTCTTCAAGCGGATCTCTATTTCCACCGGGGAGTGGGACATCTTTCCGGGGAGCATGAAGAGGGTCTTGGGATTATCAGCGAGCGGGATGAAGATCACGACCAGGAAGAGCAGGTGCTTGGAAGAAAGATTTCCGGGATAAGCCCGTTTAATGTTCTTCTTCGCGCGTCCGAAGAGACCGACATAACCCAACACGTGCACTTGCAGGATGACCAGATGGAAGAGATCATCCCCTGGCTGTATTATTCCGCGGAGATCGACCCCCATAATGTGCTCGCGTATACGCTTACGGGATTTTATCTGGCCGACAGACTGGGGAAAGTGGATGAGGGGGTAGCTTTTCTCCGGAAGGGACTGATGAACAATCCCGATTCCTGGGAGATCAACGCGGAGCTGGGCCGCATTTATTACGAACATCGCAAAAACTATGAAGCGGCTGTCAGGTTTTTGTCCAAAGCGCGGATCCTGCTTGAGAAAAGCCCGCATGACAAGTTCCAGGAGAGGTATGTCCTGTCTTTTCTCGCCCTGAGCTATGAAGCTCTGGGTCGAAGGGAAGATGCAATACCGCTTTACCGCCGCCTTAATGAGCTTTTCCCGGACGTGAAGGCCTTCCGAGCAAAACGGCAGGGAGAGTCATATTGAAGGCGTATCTGGAATGTGTCCCGTGTTTTCTTCGTCAGGCGCTGGATGCCGCGAAACTTGCCGGTGCGGATAAAAAAACACAAAAAAAGGTCCTGGACGATATTGCCCGCATGTTGCCTGATTTTTCCCTGGATGTCACGCCGCCCGAGATCGCGGAGACGGTATACGGCGTGGTGGAAAAGCATACCGGGGGAAAGGATGCCTATAAAAAGATCAAAGAAAAAAGCAACAGTATGGCGATGGAGCTTTACCCGCGGCTCAAAAAAGTGGTCGAAGGAGCAAGCGATGTGCTGTTAAGCGCTGTTCGTCTTGCTGTTGCGGGCAATGTCATAGATTACGGGGTTCCTCATTCCTTTGATATCGAAGAAGAGATAGAAGAGTGCCTGGAAAGGGATTTTGCGGTATTTGACTTTGAGGAGTTCAAGGATGCGGTCGAAGATGCCGAAAATATCCTTTATCTGCTGGATAACGCGGGGGAGATAGTCTTTGACAGGATATTGATCGAAGAGATGGATAAGAGCGTTGTTTGCGCAACAAGAGGGAAGCCGATTATAAACGACGTTACGATGGATGATGCCCGCGATGTCGGCCTTGACAAAGTGGCCAAAGTGATATCCAGCGGTTCGGAAGTTCCCGGGACAGTTATACGAAAATGCAGCAGGGAGTTCCTGAAATATTACAATGATGCCGATCTTATTATCAGCAAGGGGCAGGGCAATTTTGAGACGCTGGCGGATGAAAACAAACCGATATTCTTTATTTTTAAAGCCAAATGTTCGGTCATTGCCGAACACGTAGGCTGCAGGGAGGGGGATATTATCCTCAAGAAGCAGAGGATCTGACCCCGAAGCATAGAACGCGGCAAGAATGTTTATCAAGAGAAAACACATAGCGGTTATAATCTTTTCCTCGATCATCATCGCGGTCGTCTTTGTGTCCACGCTTATCGGATACAGTCTTTATATACAATGGAAGAAAGACAGCCTTGCTTTGAAATACCGTAATTCCATATACAAGTTGACCGCGGAGCTGTTCAAGAATGATGTGGTCCTGTCCAACGTGTGCGTTAAAATGGAAGACGGTAAACTGCTTTCAGAGATGCCCCTGCTGGAAGGAAGACTGAAAAACAATTCCAACAAGACCATAACTTCCATTGCGATAGAGGTGTCTTTTCTGGCTCCTGACGGTACCGTTGTCTATGACAGCTGGTTTAATCCTCTGGGGGAGGAGTATTTCGGCACCCCGCCCTTATTGTCCGGAATGAGGCAAACAAGGAATGTTCTGCTGCCGGGGGAGGGGATATCATTCAGACGCCTGCTAAGGAACTGTCCCCCTGAGGTCGTTGCGCAGCTTTCGGCCAAGGCGGAATTTGCCAGGAACCAGCCGGAGAATAAAGTGAAACTGGTATGTTCGATCGCGGGTTTGAGCGTATTATGAAAAAGCTGATAATCATATTATTTATTCTGGTGATCCTGGCGATTTTCCTTATCACGCTGGCATTTCTTTATGTCGATCTGAGCGGACACAAAGGTTTTTGCTATGATTTGTTAAAGGACGGCAGGCCTTTCGGTTCTATCAGGGTCGATAGATATATCACAGAGGATAAAGTTGTTTATAAAAGCACAGCTGAATATCCGCATTCGCTTGGGTATCCGGTCATAACCGAAAAATTATTTTTGAAAAAAAGGAACATGACACCCTTGAAATTTATAGAAGAGGCAGAAGGGGTCAAGGGGCAGAAACGGCTGACTTTGCTGGTCCAGGAAGAGGAGAAGACCGATTTTCTATTCCTGGAACACCCGGAATTCATTACGCTGAAAGGGTTTGAAACGGGAGAGAAGACCATGGTCTTCTCTCCGACCGACATCATGTTATATATGCCGATCATGGAAAAGTATAATTTCTGGAAAAAAGGCATGCAGTTCTTTGAGGTCATGATCCCCGTCGGCGAGCCGGTACCACCGGTCCGGGATAAGATAGAAGTAAAATATCTCAAGGATGAATATATCCCGATCATGGGGCGCAGGATGGAAGCGCAAAGTTTCGCTATTGGCGCGAGAACATTGCCGTCGGCAAAAGTGTTCCTATCAAAATATACTCACAGGATCCTGGCCCTGGAGATCGATAAAAAGGACCTGCGGTTCGTTCTTGTCAGCTTTATCGAAAGCCCCGGGAAAAGGTTCAAACCCGTGGTGGACAAGTTTATTTCGATCTTTGGCCCCAAAGAAACCGGCAGCACCCTCCCGCCGGCAGAAACAGATCTTTCTGTCCGGAGCAGCTTGATGGAAGGGGAGTCCGTCCCGACGAAGGCAAAAGAGCCGGAGCGCGGAATAATAGAAGAGGTCTTTTTTGAAAGCGACAGGCTTATCCTCTCGGGAAAATTGCAGATCCCCGAAGGGGAGGGTCCTTTTCCGGCCGTGCTTGTCGTGCCGAAAGAAGGGCCCGTTACGAAAGGACAGCAGTATTTACTCGGGTCTCTTGGCAGGTTTCTGTCGGCATCGGGTTTTATTGTTTTTACTTTTGACAGTCCGGGTCAGGGTAAAAGTCAGGGAAGCTTCATGGAGCTGGACGACAAAAGGAGGATACAGGATATAATCGCCGCCACCGGTTATCTTGAAAAACATCCAGCCGTGAGAGAAAGATCCATCAATCTTGTCGGTTATGAAGGAGGAGGATATCTCGCGCTAAAAGCGGCATCGAGTCTTCCTTCCGTGCGGACGTGCGTTATCATGGGCGTGCCGGAGGGATTTACGAAAATGGACTTCTCTAAGGAGCCTTCGGAAGAAAACATGCAGGCGCTGCTTAAATCCTGCGGTCTCGGATATCCCAGCGAGGATTGCATGAAGATCATGACCGAAAAGACCCGGAACTGTCTGGCGGAAGTCGCACGGTCAGACAAAAACTTTTCTTTTTTTATGGGAGTAAGGATTCCGCTCAAGGAATACCGGGAATTTATAGCTCGCAGGCCCTACGAGGCCGTTCTTTCTTTTGACAGGCCCTTGCTTTTGATCTTCGGCAGGGACGATAAGCGTTTCAACTCGCAGGCCGTTGAGGAATTGAAAAAATCCCTCGAGAAAAAGGATCGTCGAAACAGGATAGCAATATTCAGGAATCTTGGGGTTTATATGGGAAGAGTGACCGCGCACGGCAGCTCCTGGAGTTTTTCGGTAAATAAAGATGTAGTTGATCTTATCAGGAATTGGATCATGGAAAACGGTATATTTGAGAGTAAAGGACCCTTAAATGAAGGGATCAGTGAACCCAAAAAGCCGTTGTAGAAAAAATTAATAATATTAACGTCATTAGTTGACTTTTACTATTTATTATGTTATATTTCAAGCAACTGAAAGGGGGGTAAGGAATGAAGAAGTTTTTAACTGTCTTTTTTGTGGCCATACTGGTATTATCCTTTTCAATGACAGTATTTGCTGCGGATATGCCCGCAAAGGCTAGCACGCAAGCAGGCACACAGCCCTCCACGTATCCTCCTGGTCCGATTCAGAAAGCCGAGAGAGGTTTTAACAACATGGTTTTTGGATGGACTGAAATACCAAAGAGGATCGTGGATAAGTCGAAGGAGACCAATCCCATTACAGGGCTTTTGTTAGGAGTATGGCAGGGGACCTGCAAGGCTTTTGCACGGACAGTTTCGGGCGCAGCAGAACTGGTCACCTTTCCGATCGGAAAGTATGACAAGCCTGCCGTGTTGCCTGATATGCCCAAGGCAAAATAGGATTTTTCCAAAAGCAGGTCATACAAGGGCTGCTGATGGTTAATGTGTAGGTTTATGAAAAACGAGCGGTTTTTAATCGCTCGTTTTTCACAATTATAACTATTATTATAATACATCGGGCGCCCCTGAGGTGCTTAACAAATCCTTGACGGGCTTACTTCGATATGTTATACTTCTGCCCGATAGGCAAAAAAAATGAAGCAGAAATTACCTGAAAGAAGACGGTTTGTAAGAATAGAGATCCCGCTGAAGATGACAGTCAAAAGCGGCGACCGCCTCGATGAAGTTATCACCAAAAACATTTCACCCATAGGTTTGAGATTTGAGATCGACAGGCAGCTGAAAGAATCCGAGCAGTTGGATCTATCTCTGTATCTTCCGTCAACGGACAAACCGATTCGCCTTGAAGCAAAAGTTATCTGGCAGAGCAAGACGAGCTTGGAAGATAAAGCTCCTTACGATGTCGGCGCAGAGATCATCGATATTGAAGACAAGAACAAGAACGCTTTTTTGAAATATCTCTGCGACCTGCTTTATGGCTCCGCTTACAAGGCCCGAACATGACCTTCCTTAGGAGGTGTATCTTGAGAATTTGCCGTTTACTGAGTGTTGTATTCTTGTGCGTTTTTCTTAGCGGGTGCGCGGATATTGACATCCCGCAGGGGGACCGGCTCTTAAAAGACCCGATAGGGGAAGGCTCGCTTAAGATCGGGATGACAAAAGACCAGGTCGTTGATGTATACGGGGACCCTGACATGAAAGGAACCGTTGTCTCTGGTGAGTGGAACGAGCCGAGAGAAGAGTGGGTTTACAGCGCGACAGCTTCCACCCTTCCTGTCGGCGCCGGATACCTTTCAGAGGACCTATACCTTTATTTTGACGGGAAAAACCTTACAAACATCAGCAGAAAGCCTTTAGGCAAAAGAGGACAAGAAGATACCGGAGATGTCAAATAAAGCGTTGAATGATATTGTTATATCCAGGGCTATAATCGAAGGTTTTTCGGATAAACTCGTTAAGCATCTCAAAACCGATGTTGCCATTGTAGGCGGCGGTCCCGCAGGACTGGTAGCCGGATATTATCTTGCAAAGTCCGGAATAAAAGTATCCCTTTTTGAAAGAAAGCTCAGTATCGGCGGAGGAATGTGGGGCGGGGGGATGATGTTCAACGAGATCGTTGTCCAGGAGAAAGGCAGGAAGGTTCTTCGCGAATTCGGGGTCCCGGCAAAAAAATACAAAGAGAATTATTATACAGCCGATTCAGTACAAGCGATCTCCACGATCTGTTCCAAGGCCACCCTGGCGGGACTCAGGATATTCAACCTTATAGAGGTCGAAGACCTCATGATGAAAAATGGCGTGGTCAAAGGCCTCGTCATAAACTGGTCCGCGGTAAGCCTTGCCGGTCTGCACGTGGACCCGATAAGCGTTGAATCCAGGTTCGTGATCGATGCCACCGGCCACCATTGTGAGATCGCGCATCTTCTTGAGCGGAAGGCAAAGATAAAACTTGCAACGGAAACCGGCGGCGTGATGGGGGAAAAATCGATGTGGGCCGAGATAGGGGAGAATTCCATGCACGCGAACACCAGGGAGATCTTCGCGAACGTCTATGTTGCCGGGATGGCCGCAAACGCGGTTTTCGGCAGCCCCAGAATGGGGCCCATTTTCGGAGGCATGCTGGTATCGGGAGAAAGAGCGGCGCAGTTGATAAAGAAAAGACTGAGGTAAGCCGTCTTTTTGCTTGGCGCCTTTTTTTGGGTGCGGCGGTATTCGAGGAGGAGCATCATGTTGCGGGTATTTTGTAAGGCAAAGATAACCAATGCGTATGTGACTAATAAAGAGATGCAATATAGCGGCAGCATCGGCATCGATAAAGCGATCATGGAGGCATCCGATATCATGTCCGGGGAGCAGGTGCATGTTCTTGATGCGAACAACGGCGAACGGTTTACGACCTATGCTATCGAAGAGAAATCGGATTCGGGAAGGATAGTGCTTTATGGGCCGGCCGCAAGAAGGGGAGAGGTCGGGGACGAGCTCGTAATACTGTCATACTGCTTCATGGAGACCAAGGAAAGCCACAATTTTAATATGCGCGTGATTACTCTGAGCAAGAACAACCGGTGCAAGAGCAAATAAGTGACTTCATTAGAGATCAAGACATACCCTGATCCCTGCCTGCGGATCAGGACCAAGCCGGTCGAACGATTTGATCAGGACCTTGAAAAGACACTTCGTTCGATGGCAGACACGATGTATATCAACCAGGGCATCGGCCTTGCCGCAACACAGGTCGGCCTGGGATTGAGTATCCTGGTGGTCGATGTCGGCGAAAGCCTTGAAAACTTCGTAAATCCGGTGATCCTTGAAAAGTCGAAGAAAAAATCCAGGATGGAAGAAGGATGTCTCAGCCTCCCCGGCATAGTGGTCAGTGTCGCGCGTCCTGAAAGAGTAAAAGTCCGGGCACAGAACGAACGGGGAGAGTTTTTTATAAAGACTTTTGACGGATTGTCCGCCAAGGCCGTTCAGCATGAGATCGATCATCTTAACGGCAAGCTATTGTTAGATTATCTTGACCCCGTCAGATATTTTATTGCTACGCGGAAACTTCTCAGCTCCGGACGCGAACGGGTCACCAAAACATGCGAGGTTGTGTGCAATGCTGGAAAAAGACGTAACAGAGGCGCTTAAACAGTCCCTCAAGGGCGGGCAGAAGCTGAAAGTATCGGTCCTTCGCATGCTTATCAGCGAGATCAACAACAAGAAGATAGCCGACAAGGTAAAAGAGCTCGATGACGAAAAAGTCGTCGGTCTTATTCAAAAAATGGTGCGCCAGCACAAGGAATCCATAGAGAAATTCAAGCAGGGGAATCGCGAGGACCTTGTGAGCAAGGAAACAGATGAATTGGCGATACTCGAGGAGTATTTGCCGGAGCAGATCTCCGATGGGGAGCTTGCCGGTATCGTTTCCGAATCGATCGCGCAAACCGGAGCGACCTCGCCAAAAGATATGGGCGCCGTTATGGGCGAGGTCATGAAGCGCGTCAAAGGGTGTGCTGACGGAAAAGTCGTCAGCAAAATGGTCAGGGAAAAACTGACGCAAATACAGGAAAAGGGGGAGAAATGAAAACGGTCATGAAGACAGGAGTGGTCTTGGTCGCAATAAGTTTTCTGGCGTGCACGATGGTGGTGCCCGCTTTTGCGGCCGAAAAAAACAAAAGTTTTAAAGAAGCATCGAAAGATGCCGGCAGGGCAGCCATCAATTATCCCGCGAATGTCGTAAACGAATCAGCGAACGTTGTCGGCACGGCAGCGAAAGGCACCGCCGGCGTAGTGGTTGATACCGTAAAAGTCACGGGTGAGACGCTTACCGGCGACGTGAAAAAAGCTCCCGAGATAGTCACGACCCCCGTGGAAAGAAGCACCGAGACAGTAAGAGACGCCGCGGTCGGTACCGTTGAGACTCCCGTGAAAGCCGGCAAGAAGACGGCCGAGCAGAACAGGTGATTATTTTTGGTTGCTGGAATCTAACCTTTACAAGATTACTGGAACTAACCCTTACAAGATTATAGGTGTATATAGCTGTTTTTGTTTTATTATTGATAGCCTCTGCGTTCTTTTCCGGCTCGGAAACCGCTTTTCTGTCCCTCAGCAAGATCAAGTTAAAGCAACTTGAGGGCATGGACCGTCCAGCCGCAAGAAGGGTAGTGGCACTTCTTGCGGATCCGTATAGACTTCTGATCACGATCCTTATAGGCAATACTCTTGTAAATATCGCCGCAAGTGCCGTTCTGGCGGATTTTTTCTACAATGTCATGGGAGAGAAAGGTATCGGCTTTTCCATCCTCGCGATGACAGCTATCATACTTATCTTCGGGGAGGTCACCCCGAAGATGTTCTCGCTTGCCAACAGGGAAAAAGTTTCCTTTTTTGCTTCACTCCCCATTAAGATGATAGAGCAACTTTTCACTCCCCTGCGGCTGATTCTCAGCAATATCGCGTATTCCATCGTCAGAGGATTCGGCTTAAAGGTCTCTTCTGAGCACCCCAGAATAACGAAACAGGAGATCCGATCACTGTTTTCACTCGGCAAAAAAAGAGGGATCGTCAAGAAAAAGGAAAAGGACATGATCGATAACATCCTCGGGTTAAAGGAATTGAACTCCGCGGATATCATGACGCCGCGCATCGATATCGTGGCGCTTGACCTGACGATGGAACAGGGTGACCTTGTCAAAGAGATAAAAGAGAGCCAGAAGTCCCGTTTCCCGGTCTATATCCATACGCTCGATAATATTGTCGGGATACTTCATTCCAAGGACTTTCTGCTCAAGGCTCAGACCCCGATAAGAGATCTTGTCAAGCAGCCGTTCTTTGTGCCGGAAAGCATGATGGTCGATGACCTTCTTCAGGAACTTCAGAAAAAAAATACTCATATGGCTGTGGTAACCGACGAATATGGCGTTACTTCCGGAGTGGTCACCATCGAAGATATCCTGGAAGAGATCGTGGGCGAGATAAGCGACGAGTTTGATTTTGAGATCCCGCCTATCCGCAGGATCGATAAAAAGAGATATGAGGTCAGCGGCCAGGCCCGTATCGACGAAGTAAGCGAGGAAACAGGGCTCGCCATAGAAACGGACGAGGTCGACACCATAGGCGGATATGTTATTTTGTGCATGGGAAAGATCCCGCGCTCCGGCGACAGGATCAAGATCGATGACTTTACCATAATTGTGAATGATGTTTCTAAGAACCGCATAACGAGCTTAACCATAGAGAAGACCTGAGATGATAACGCTTTACACGATTTTAGTCCTTGCCGCGATATTGATGCAGGCCTTTTTTACGGCTTCAGAGATGGCGATCACAAGTGCAAACAGGATCAGGCTCAGGGGACTTGTAGATTCCGGCGACGCGCATGCGCTGAAGCTCAGCAATTTTCTGAAAAGGGAAGGGGATTATCTCGGGACAACTCTGGTGGGGACCAATATAGCCGTGGTTATTTCCTCCGTTCTTGCCACGCGCATATTTGTGGAATATTTTGGTCCGAACTTGTCTCCCGTGCTCGCTACCGTTGTGATGGTGCCGCTGACGCTCGTCTTTGCGGAGATCGTCCCGAAGATAATCGCGCGCCAGTTTGCAATGGCATTCGCATTAAAGGCAGTAAATCCCTTGAGCGGTTTTTACAGGGCATTCCTGCCACTTATCGTTACGGTCAATGCGGTGGCCAGGACCCTTCTTATGCCCTTTGAAAAAGGAAAAGCCCCAAGGGACCTGACATTCACAAAAAGCGATCTGAAGAAAATACTGCTTCTGGGGTATGAAACGGGGGAGGTTGAGGCGGATGAGGTCGAACTTATACACAAGATACTGGACTTTGGGACGAAAAGAGTAGAGGAGATCATGGTCCCCCTTTACCGTGTTTCGTCCATCAGTGCGGATGATGTTGCGGGTGATCTGAAAAGACTGGTCTCGCTTACGGGTTTTTCGAGAATCCCCGTTTATCAGAAAAGTAAGAATAATATTGTTGGTATCATCAATATATATGATATACTTTTTAAAACGGGAGAGGGAGAAGAGAAGATGCTCGTCGGGGATTTTATCCGCGAGCCGGTTTACATCAACTGGAAGGATCCTCTTGACATAGCGCTTGCCCGTCTGCGACATAAAAAACAGCCAATGGGTATCGTGGTCGATGAAGGTGATAATGTGGTCGGGATCGTCACCATAGAAGATATGCTGGAAGAGATCGTCGGAGAGATCGAGGACAGAGGATAAAAAATATGGACCTTTTATTTGTTATTCCGGTCATTCTTATTATCGTTGTTTCCGCGTTTATCGTGAAAATAGCGTCGGTGGCGTTAAATCTGACCGGACTCGACGAAAAAAGATCATTTTTTCAGGCGCTTTCCGCTTTCACTGGCACCGGGTTCACGACCAGGGATTCCGAGCTTGTTGTCAGTGACGATATCAGGCGGAAGATAATCATGTTCCTCATGATCCTGGGCAATGCGGGGCTTATATCCATAATTACCACTCTTATGCTTTCTTTTCTAATGGGCGGGCTGACCCCGATCCTGATCAATATTTCGATCATTCTTCTGGCGATACTGCTGCTTATAAGAATATCCCTGAACAAGGGGATCACCAGAAGACTGACCAAGAAGATACAGGAGAAGCTGATAAAGAGTCCCACTTTTACGAAGCGTCCGGTCGAGGAAATATTGAGACTGGCCGAAGGGTACGGCATAGCTGAAGTGATGCTGAGTGAGGAGTGCGCCGATATCGGCAAATCGCTTTTTGAATCATCATTCCGGCAAAATGATATACTGATACTGGCGATAGAAAGGGGCACCAGCGTGATACCGGCGCCGCATGCTTCCGACCGCCTTCTCCTGAACGATATACTGATCTGTTATGGAAAACTGGAAAACATAGCAAAGATCAGAAAAAAGACCAAAACTTTCGCGGAGGATTAAATGAAAAAAATCGTTTTAACCGTTTCTTTACTGCTCCTGGTCGCGTTTCTGGCGGGTTGCGGAGAAACAGTAAACGGCATGATCAAGGACACCAAGCGTATAGGGACAGGGGTACGCACGGTTTTTGTGAGAGATTAAGTTAGCGGGCTTATTTATACGTGGATTTACATGGGCTGGAACTTGATGCCGGATGGCTGGGGTTCCGGCCCTTGTTTCATGAAAGGCGAAACATTTATTTTATGGACAGAAGGGATAAGATCTTGGCGGCGGAGAAAGTGCTGCCGGCGCTTATGAGATCACTGGAACATTGTGACCTTTGTCATAGAAAGTGCGGAGTAAACCGGCTGAAGGGGGAAAAGGGGCACTGTGCGTCCGGCAGGGAAACAACCGTTTATAGATACGCCCCCCACCACGGAGAAGAACCGCCTTTGTCCGGACGGAACGGATCGGGCGCGATATTCTTCTCCCGCTGCAACATGAACTGTGTTTATTGCCAGAACCATCGCTTCAGCCAGACCGACAGGGGCAAAAGCATGTCAAGCCGGGAGCTTAGCGCTATCATGCTCGAGCTGCAGGATATGGGGTGCCATAATATTAACCTGGTCAGCCCGACACATTTTGTCCCTTTGATAGTCGAGGCGTTGAAATACGCTTTCTCGGATGGCCTGGGACTTCCTGTTGTCTATAATACCGGTGGTTATGACTCTGAACACGTTATACGGGCCCTTGAGGGGCTGGTGGATATATACCTGCCGGATATGCGGTATTCCCGGGACCTTATGGCCGAAAAGTATTCCGTAGCACCCGATTATGTCTCAAATAACAGGGACATCGTAAAGGAGATGTACCGGCAGGTGGGTGACCTGCGGGTCTCCGACGGTATCGCGCTCAAAGGGCTTATTATACGGCTTTTGTTGCTGCCCGGCGGCATATCCGGAACAGAGGAGACACTCCGGTTCATTTCCGGGGAAATAGGAAAAGAAGTACACCTGAGCGTAATGAGTCAGTACTACCCCGCTTATAAAGCCGCCTCGCACGAGGAACTGGCCCGAGAGATCAGCGATAAGGACTACTCAGCCGTGACAGAAGAATTGCAGAAATCAGGTCTTTCGGCAGGCTGGGTTCAGCCGTTCGAGAAAAATTTTGACGAACAATTTGCCGGAGAGAACTTTTCCCCGAGCTTCTAAGAACAGGCAGGTTTTTTCTTGACGGGCGTCGGTAAATCATGGATAATGGGCATAGGTACGATAGTTGTATCGATTCGGGACAAAGGCGTTCTTCATATGAGGAACGTCTTTTTTTTAAACAGGAGCAGAAATGCACAAGCTTATCAGAAGAGAACAGCTCAATCCGGAGATATGCCTAGTGGAGCTTGAAGCTCGGGATATCGCTGCCGCGGCAAAGCCCGGCCAGTTCGTGGTTCTGCGCGTCGATGAGACCGGAGAGCGGTTCCCCCTTACTATATATGATTTTGATCGAGAGAAAGGCACGCTGACCCTGGTCTGCCAGGCAGTGGGCGTGAGCACGAAAAAGCTCTGCGCGCTGAAAAAGGGGGATTCTGTCCTGGATATCGCCGGTCCTCTGGGGCACGCTACGGAGACAAAGAACATAGGCAAAGTGATCTGTATCGGCGGCGGAGTGGGGACCGCGGAAGCGTACCCGATAGCCAAGGCGATGAAGCGGGACGGAAACGATGTCACGGTAATAATCGGGGCCAGGACAAAGGAGCTTGTCATATGCGAGAATGAGATCAGGGAATTCTGCGACAAGGTTCACGTCACCACTGACGACGGATCTTACGGTAGAAAAGGTTTCGTGACAGACGTTCTGCGGGAACTCCTGGAAAAGGATTCTTATGATCTCGTTTTTGCCATAGGCCCCGTGATCATGATGAAAATGGTGTCCGAGATGACAAGGCCGAGATCCCTCAGGACGCTTGTGTCCCTGAATGCGATAATGATAGACGGCACCGGGATGTGCGGGGGGTGTAGGATCATGTACAGCGGAGAGAAAAAATTCACCTGTGTTGACGGCCCGGAATTCGACGGCCACCTGGTGGATTTTGACGATCTTATGAAACGGCAGGAAAGATACAAAGACAAGGAGAAGGCGGCTCTGGAGCACTATAAAGAAGAGTGCCGCATCGGGCTTGAGCGTAAACATAAAAATGAACAGGGGCGGGATGAGAGAACAGGATCCCAAAGAGAGAATAAAGAATTTTAACGAGGTACCTTACGGGTACGACGAAGAGGAAGCCGTGCAGGAAGCTTCAAGATGCCTCCAGTGCAAGAATTCGCCGTGTGTCCAGGGGTGTCCGGCTGAGATCGATATCCCTGCGTTCATAAAAGCGATCAGCGAAAGACGGTTTGCCGACGCCATAGCCATCATAAAGGACACGAATAATCTGCCCGCCATGTGCGGTCGGGTCTGCCCTCAGGAAGACCAGTGCGAGAAAACGTGCGTTCTCATGAAGACGGGCAACCCGATAAATATCGGGAGCCTTGAAAGGTTTGCGGCTGACTGGGAACAGAGAAATATGCCTCGGGGTAAAAAAAAGAAACAGCCGATCAAAAGAAAAGGCGAAAAGATCGCCGTTATCGGTTCCGGTCCGGCAGGGCTCACGTGCGCGGCAGACCTTGCCAAAATGGATTACCGTGTTACCATATTCGAAGGCCTGCACAAGCCGGGAGGAGTGCTGACGTACGGCATCCCTGAATTCCGCCTTCCAAAGGACATAGTAGCGAAGGAAGTGGAAGATATACACGAGCTTGGCGTGGAGATAAAGCTCAATTATGTAATAGGCAGGATCAAGACCATTGAGGACCTGCGCAGGGAGGGCTTCAAGGCGTTTTTCATCGCTACGGGAGCGGGCTTACCGCATTTCATGGGTATAGATGGAGAGAGCCTTAACGGCATATATTCAGCCAATGAATTTCTTACCCGGGTGAACTTGATGAAGGCGTACAAGTTCCCGGAATATGATACACCCATAAATGTCGGAAGAAAAGTAGCGGTAGTGGGAGCCGGGAACGTGGCGATGGATTCGGCGCGAAGCGCGCTCAGGCTCGGCGCCGAAAAGGTCTATATCGTTTACAGGCGCACCGAAACCGAGATGCCCGCAAGGATAGATGAAATACATCATGCGAAAGAAGAAGGGATAGAATTTCATCTTCTTACGACCCCGGTCAAGGTCCTCGGCGACGAAGAGGGGAACGTAAAAAAACTTATTTGCATAAAAAATGAACTGGGGGAACCCGACGAAAGCGGAAGAAGGCGTCCGGTGCCCATCAAAGGGTCCGAATTCGAGATGGAAATGGATACCGTGATCGTCGCGATAGGCAACGGCCCGAATCCGCTTCTTCTCATGACCATAAAAGAATTAAACCTCGGGCGAAAGGGCAATATCGAGGCGGATGAGAACGGACAGACGAACATAAAGGATATATTTGCCGGAGGCGATATAGTCACCGGATCCGCCACGGTCATAGCGGCGATGGGGGCAGGGAAGCAAGCAGCCAGGGCGATAGACAGGTACCTGCGTTCTGTTTAAAAGTTCCGCGCCATTGCCTTCTTACAGTATTTCCCTGGTTCCTGAAAGATTATTTTTTCGCAATCCGGATAAAACTTTCCGATAGCTGATTCTATGTGCCGTTTGCCGGTACGCTGCAGTTTACCGTTAGAGATGAAATTATATGAACCGTCCTTGTCTTTCCAGAGGCAGACGGCATGGGATATGTCAAGATCCCTGAATTTCAGGATTATGACGTTGTTTGCGATCCCCAGCCGGGTAAGGCACGCCGAAGCCAGGATAGCAAAATCCTCACAGTCCCCTGCCTTGGAATCGATCGTTTCCTGCGGTTTTTGCCATTGATCGACCAGTTCCATTCTGTAGCTGAACTCGCTTGAAAGCCATTCCGCCAGAGCCTGAGGAGTTTGAATAGAAGAGGGGATATTTTTAAAATCTTTTGAAAAGTCTAATTCTTTTGAAAACCCGATGTCCGATAATAGAGCGGCGAGCACTATCACAATAAGTGTGATCAGGTGTTTTCCGGGTTTGAGACAGAACAAACCGTGCTCCTTTTCGAACATTGTTGAGAGAACCAATAGTTGAGTTATTATAGCATTTCAGATTAAGCTTGTCAATGTGTTTATTAGCGAAAAATTCCAGCTTTTGTTCTTTAACATAATTTCAGATGCACGTCATGAAATAAAAAAGCAGATAGTTTTCTCTATCTGCTTTTTTATTTTATTTTGTGGGTATAATTATTTGGTTTTGGATCTTTTGTGAACGTCGATGATATATTCACATGAATGCATGTAGAAACTTGTGCGCGAATACCCCGGCACCAAGTTTTGGACCTCTTTAAATTTCGCGTACGCGTCATCGTACTGTTTGTTTTTATATAATTTCAGGGCTTCCCTGTAGAGCAGGGAGGCCTGTTGTTTCTGGGTGAGTTCCTTTTTGGGCTTTGCTTTTTCGCGCTCGGCCTTTTCCTGCTCGCGCTTTGCCTTCGCGGCGGTACGTTCCTGCTCGCGTTGCTGGCGCTCTAATTCTCTCTGTTTTTCGCGCTCTGCTTTTGCCTGTTCGCGTTGCTGCCGCTCTAACTCTCTCTGTTTTTCGCGCTCGGCCTTTTCCTGTTCGCGTTGCTGCCGCTTGAGTTCACGCTGCTTTTCGCGTTCTGCCTTTTCCTGTTCGCGCTTTGCCTTCGCGGCGGCGCGTTCCTGTTCGCGCTGCTGGCGCTCTAATTCTCTCTGTTTTTCGCGCTCTGCTTTTTCCTGCTCGCGTTTTGCCTTCGCAGCGGCACGTTCCTGTTCGCGCTTTGCCTTCGCGGCGGCGCGTTCCTGTTCGCGCTGCTGGCGTTCGAGTTCACGCTGCTTTTCACGTTCGGCCTTTTCCTGTTCGCGCTTTGCCTTCGCGGCGGCGCGTTCCTGTTCGCGCTGCTGGCGTTCGATTTCACGCTGCTTTTTCTGCGTGGCAAGTTTCTGCTGACGATCCTGTTCTTTTTTGCCTTTTTCGGTTTCAGGCTTTGCTTTCGCGGCGGCACGTTCCTGTTCGCGCTGCTGGCGCTCTAATTCTCTCTGTTTTTCGCGTTCGGCCTTTTCCTGTTCGCGCTTTGCCTTCGCGGCGGCGCGTTCCTGTTCGCGCTGCCGGCGCTCTAATTCTCTCTGTTTTTCGCGTTCGGCCTTTTCCTGTTCGCGCTTTGCCTTCGCGGCGGCGCGTTCCTGTTCGCGCTGCTGGCGCTCTAATTCTTTCTGTTTTTCGCGCTCTGCCTTTTCCTGTTCGCGCTGCTGGCGTTCGAGTTCACGCTGCTTTTCACGCTCTGCTTTTTCCTGTTCGCGTTTTGCCTTCGCGGCGGCACGTTCCTGTTCGCGCTTTGCCTTCGCGGCGGC
>Ga0180433_10000409_pt1 | contig 73456 bp, 73 predicted proteins | sample SS_ome_8_FD_132980 | JGI IMG/M metagenome (GOLD analysis project Ga0180433, IMG submission 132980) | Hypersaline lake sediment archaeal communities from the Salton Sea, California, USA - SS_1_D_1 metaG | ecosystem: Environmental > Aquatic > Non-marine Saline and Alkaline > Hypersaline >...
GAGCTCCAACCCCATCTTCTCCTCCAGCGCCAGCACATGGCTGAACATTAAGACTGTGGCTAAAAAACCTATCAAAAGTATTACTTTCTTCAACTTATCACCTCCGTCAAGTAGCTTCAAAATAAGCTGAGGCGTTAAATATTGCATCAGCTGGACGGATCCGTCCAAGGGTTGCCATTTTTCTTTGTAGAGGCAAACCAGTCCTTCGAACCCATCTATCTTTAAAAGTTTTACTAAACCACCTCTTCACAAGGGTTCCATCAGCAATTATTATTACTATAGACCAATAAAGGGGTTTAAACATTCCCGCATCCTCTTCCTACATAAATCACATTTAAGTATCGGGTAAATCGGGTTTTCGCCTGGATGGGGTGTACCCTATGACGGGAAGCGTAATATCTCGATTATTTCGCCCAGCTATTGTGATGATTTTAATTTTTTCGGTTCTGGTTCCGGCATTTGCTATATTCAGCTTCAAGTGGTATTATGCCGGCACCGAGAGCTTTGCAGGCAACCTCAGCAGCGGGTTAGACGCAGATGAAAGCGAGGTCTGGTACGCGAACTACGACTCATCGTCCCCAGATGCCCAGAGGATCAACGTCTATGACATCTCCTCAGGGGAATGGACCAAGAGCTTCTCGGGCGGCCCGGAGGGCATACCGTTCTCATCCTTCAGGTTCATCAACCTCGCCGGGGACCAGGCCCTGGTGGGAGGCCCCTCTGGCGCGGCCGTATACGATCGAAACGGAGATTCCTGGACCCCTCTCACGGAGGGACTCCCATCGCCCGGGGTGCAGAGCGGAGCAATCAGGGAAGGCAAGATATGGATCGGCACCGACCAAGGTATAGGAATAAGGGATTCCTCGGGTAGCTGGGAGTACATAACATTGGAGGATGGCCTCCCAAATCCAAAGGTTCTTTACATTCTCTTCGACGGATCACTTGCGTGGATATGCACCGAGGGGGGAGTTATGAAGATGGACCTTGACTCGGGAGAGAATAAGGTCTACACCAGCGGGGATGGACTCCCTGGCAATGTCGCCAGGAGGGCGGTAGTGGACGGCAATAACGTGTGGTTTGCTATGAAGGGAGGCATCGGGAAAATCGACAAGTCCACCGACACTGTTACTGGATACACGATGTCAGATGGTCTGATTTCCGACGAGTTTAAAGATGTAGAAGTCTTGGATGATAAGATATACTTCGCATCCAACAAGGGCGTGAACTACAGGAAGAAGGACAAGGAGGGCAACTGGAAGAAAATCACCACCAAACAGGGACTTCCAAAGACTGTTGCCAGGTCCGGTCTGGGTTCCGATGCAACCCATCTTGCCGTTGAGGGTGACAAGCTGTGGATAGCACTGTGGTACGAGGGAATCGTCCAGATGTCCATCCCGACAGGGCTGGCCATTATCCCAGTATGGGTCTACATCATTGCCCTCTCTATCGCCGGGATTGCCGCTCTTGTGATTATACGCCCTGGCTCAGGGAAGGGCAAGGTAGCTGAGAAGGAGAAGAGGATCCAGGAGCGAAGGAAGAAGGCCCAGAAGAGCAAGCCACCCTTCGAGATCTGCGGCGGAGTTCCACAGAGGAAGCTGTGCAACAGATGCAAGTTCAACACCCTAAAGGCTGGTAAGCTGTTCTGTAACAAGTACAATATACCAATCGAGTACAAGAAGGAATCTGAGTAAATCCGAGAGGAAAGACTCCCCCCAGGTCTAAATATCAGGACCCTGAGGGAGCTAAATAACCCGGATATCCAAGCGAAAATAGAGTTTATGCTGTCAATAGCAGAGTCCATTCTCGGAAACTAGTCAGGCGATGTTTTCCCTTTCTAGCTTGACCTGAATAGCCCACCCATGAAGTTAAACTGGGTATCCTCTTCCAGAAGTTCGCCGTTAACCCAGAACCTGACCACCTGGATTGACGGCCTCGCGATATCCCTGGTCGTGAAGGAGAGAAAGGCCCTCTGCCCCTTCTCCAGCTTCCCGAAATCAACGGTCCCGAATCCTGGAGCTTCGTTTACGTGAGTATATCCGCTGGTAGCCTCCCTTATAGCGGGGTTAATGTAGGAAAAGGTCGTCTCGTTCTTACCGTACTCGAAGTCCGACATCGAATCGTACCGATTCAGATAGTAGTCTCCAGTTCCATAGAAATAGGAGACATTTCCCTCGGGGATGCTAAGGACCGCGAATGTACTGGAAGTTGTATAAACGTGGGGTACCGTCGTCTCCGGTGTCCACTGAACCATCCTACGGTAGTCATAGAACCTTATGGTCACGTCGGTATTCATTATCTGCATGCCCTTCCGGTATTCGTAGGGCAAAGTGACCTTCTGCGTTTCATAGTCAACCTCCCCTGGAAGGTCCTCCCTCATTTCCCGGCTCTCCCGTGGAATTAGCAGGAAGGTGTGGGGATCCTCGTCCTGTATTACGGACTCGTTGAAACCCTCGGTTTGGTATAGCTCATCCATCATAACTTCACCCGCCATCCTAAGAAATGAGTACTCCACCTTAAGATCCTCGATGTTCCTTCTGGCCAGAACGTTCAGGGCAAACCGGCTGGGCTCACCCGGGCCGAATCGCTCGGGGTACTCCACCTTCAGGATCGTAATGGGAGAGTCCGTCTTCTCCCCCAGAAAAAGCATGACGGCCAAAGTAGAGCCGACCAGACAAATCAGCAGAATCCCAATAAGACCTCTCTCCAAGTTTACACCTGCCCTAAGTCTCTCCTGTCATCTTCAACCTTGTTTCCCCAACTTCCTTATAGAGCTTCCGTCTGACCATCAGCGTCCAGAGCACCGTTCCCGCCATCATGCTGGTTCCTGTCACGACCAGCCACTCGATAACGAAGATCCATACCAGTGCCCTGTCCTTGGCCTCTATTGCCTCCCGTATGACGACCTCAAGCTCCTCGAGCGAGGATTCAAGCGCAACCGCTGCAGAATCGTAGTCCTGGTCGATGAAATATCTGTCGGCAACGCCCTTGTTATCCGTCAGGTCCTCGAGCTTAAGCTCCAGGGGACGGAGGTTGGCGCCGAACTTGTCGGCGAATTCCATGGTTGATATGGCATAGACGCGACCGTAGAAGAAATCTCCGATCATCTCCCGGATTCTGTGTATCAGGACCAAGTCCTCGGGAATAGGTACCCTTGCGGTGAAGTAGATCACGTTCGCCACAACATCGGGGTGGTACCTCCACCTCCAGAAATCGGGGTTGCCGACCCAGCGGTGTATCCAGGCAACAGACCTCCCGCCCCCTGTGGCCGAGTCCCAGTAGGCCATCTGAACCTTGTTCCTGTTCAGAGGTATCTCCTCCGACATCTTGGCGATGACCGTCGACCCTGTCCGAGGCCAGGGCCTGTTTGCCGCCTCCATCCAGACCTCGTTCCAGGGGATGTTCTCTGTAAACTCGTGGCCGGGTATGACGGGCACTACGTGGAAGGCCTGTTCAATGCCGTATGGAGAGCCGCCCACCGGGACATCCTCGACGGGAAGTATCTCCCCGATTGGAACCGCGTACCACGAGGTGTGGCTCCCGCTTGTCCCAAAGGAGGAGGAGTCATCCGCCATGACGAAGTTAATTCCCTGCTCGAAAAATCCCTCGGTTACCCAGTACTGGAAATCCTGCCTGAGGTGGAGGGCCTCCATACCATCGATGAGCACAACGTCGAAGTCATCGAAGAACCTCTGCTTGCTCCTGGGGAGGTACAGCCTGAGGGCTCTGAATGCATCTTCTCCCATGGACCAGGCGTGGGCCGGTACCGGGAACCAGTTGATCTTTGGGTCCTGTATGAAAATAGGCCCCGGGGCATTCGCCCGGTACCAGGCCTTGCCGACGTGGAGCAGGCGTATGATGTTTGTCTCCGGGTCCACCCGGGGTTCCGCGGCGACAAGTGACGGTGATATGAGCAGGCTTGACAGCACCAGGATGATAAAAATTCGGCCCATACTGAATTCCCTATCCCGGTAAACTAAATATTTTTCCCAACTCACATTTTGTGAACAAAATATGGGACACCTTTTTAAGATATACCCAGCCAAATGACGATCCAGCGTTTCAACACGGGGCAGGGGATGAAGCAAATCTTCGACCCATAAATGGTAATTCCAGCCCCGTCCTGAGCTCTACGAGCACGATATGAAGCGTGATATTATGGACGTCACCATACCCGAAAAACCTGAGGATAGAATGGGGATGATTTCTCAGGTCTTCACCAGTTCAAAGCACCTCACCGTGTTTCGTGCCCTAACAAGGACAGATTCTTGGGCCTCCGTGGCACAGATCGTCAAGAAGACCAAGGTCTCAAAGAGGACCGTTTACAGGATAATAAAGGATTTCAGAAGGGCAAAGATCCTGGAGGCTAAGACCGTCTCCAGAAGGAGAATGTACAGGCTCACCCCGGACATTCGATGGATAGGTACCCTGATAGAGGAACCGAAAGTGCGGCTGACGGTCAAGGATATCCCCGGCAGGGATCGTGCCAAGGAAATTCTCTCTGACGACAAACTGACCCTGGATATCGTCAACTCCCTTTTACAGGCATCGAGCCCGCTCACACTCAGGCAAATATCCGTCGAGGCGGGTGCGTGGGCAATCGAGATCAAGTCTAGACTCAACAAGCTAATTGACGAGGGGCTTGTGCTGAAGAGGGACCTTGGCTACATGCCCAACCGCAAAATCGCCTCTGAGATCGTTAAGGAAGTGAATGGTTGAAGGTTCCCCCCCAGGATCTTCTCGAGGATATCCAGCAAAAACTTTCAAACCTCCAAGTCCACCTCGAAAACAGGGAGGATTTTGCCGAGTACCCCCTCGTCCATGAGCTCAACCGCGAGATCGCCGATGCCCTGGAGGACTGGACCAAATCCAGTCTGGAGGACGCCCTTCCTGTTCACGACACCGAGTCCCTCGCACGCGCGCTTGCGGACCTCCACCAGAAACTCTCGGGCGCGGAGAGGGTCAGGATCAAGATCGGACCGAGATCCATGGTCATGGAGGTAGAGGAGTGCTTCGGCGGCAGCAAGTGCAGGGCTATGCTCAACGGTGAGCCCCTCGGCTGCCTTTCTGACATGATAATCGCGGCGATCCTGGAGAGGGTAATGAACACCCCCGTCAGGGCCGAGCTGGGAAAATCTGGCGGCGCGTGCGTACTCAAGCTGACCCCGGCCTGGCTGGTCGAGCTTCTCTCGGACCTGGACAAGCTTGGCGCTGAGGGGGTCATGGCCATCTGCAATGACCGACTGCTCTTCTCCCACCTCCCCACGGAAAGGGCGGCCGAGGCCCTGAGCGAGACCCTGATGGTGCACGAGGAGGGTGCCAGCGAGGAGGGAAAGGTCGCAGTCAGCAGCATGACCCACCACGACGCCAGGATAATGCTCCTCACCTACGGCAAGATATTCGTCTCCGTGTGCCTGCGCCCCGACGCCGATGAAAGGGGAATAGTCGACCACATATCGGGGGCAATTCTTCGTTCCATGGAACCGTCATGAAAACAGGGTAGCTATTTCTGCATAACCCTGACGATTGCCTTCGGTATGTCCCCTGGTATCTGGTATTTCCTGCGCCTGAGGTCATTCACGGTTGCCAGCAGCATTATCCCGGAGTAGTCGCTGGCCCCGAGATCGTTCAGCTGGGTGTCAAGCTCCGAGACCACGACGTTCCAGTCTGGCCTTATCTTGTTCAGCAAAAGCCTGATGTCCATGTAGTCCGAGTCCCTCGTGGAGGATGATTTTAGGAGAATAACGTCCTCCGGGCTCGCTATATGAACGTCCAGGTTACCCAGGTCCGTTTCAAATGCCCTGCCAAGCATCTCTTCGCTGACGGTGAACTCCGAGAATGACTTCAGGTAGAGGTCGAAGGTGAGGTATTTCTTGTACCTCATGTAGAGTGTTTCCTCGTAGCCCGCCCTCTTCAGAGCCTCGGTGAAAGCCTGGAGGTCCTCCTCCCTGAAGAAAACCAGTTCAATCTCACTGCATATCTTCTTCCAGGTACGTAGGACTATGGGGGCCTCCCCCACGGCGAGGACGTCCATACGGACCTCCAGGAGGTCGTTTACCTCCTTTAGGCCGCCTATGACCTCTTCACTCGTATACCCCTTTCTGAGAATTTTTTCGTAATCCTCGGCTCGTATCTCCACTTCATCATCTCCTCTGGAACAAATAATCTGAACTGGGCCTCGAACTCCTCCATGAGGGGTGTCTGCTCGCACTTCCAGAAATTCTGTATGGTCAGTATCCTGTTTCTCATTCTGAAGTCCTTGCCCTCATCAGAGTCGGAGGTGGCCGGCGGCGGATTCAGTATCCAGGTCATGGCCTCGAATGGGTAGAACCTCCTGAGGATCCTGAGCCTCTTCTTCACCTCCGGGTCGGGGTTCAGGTAATCGGCTATCTCGAAAAGGAATCCCAGCTTCTGGATGAAGCTCTTGTCCCTGGTGGTCGATATTATGTACTCCACATCCACCGCACCCGGGCTCATGGCCAGGGCCACCGGAATGGCTGAGACCATGGCTGGGAGCGGCCTCGCCTCTCCAAGTATCTCGATGAGCAGGTCGCTTAGGTCCAACACGCTTATCACGTGATCCCCTATAGTAGCTACCTTGGCGTTGTCAAAAATCCTGGGTTCCTCGACCAGATTCGCGCTCCTCAAAACCCTGCGGTCGAGCATCTGCTTCACGCCATCGTCCTCCTCCCTGACGTATATGTCGAAGTTAGGGTCGGGCAGGGGAACGCCATACTTGAAGAACGAGATGTCAATACCGTAGACGTGGGGAACCTCCACGTACTTCTCAATTTTCCTGATCTCATCCTCCATATTCGCGCTATTTTTATGATTTCTTGAAAAAGGTTGTCCAATTCCCCGACAGGCGGCTTCCATGAGGGTGTATATAGAGAACCATGGGTGTACCAACAACCAGCACCTGGGGGAGTGCCTTGGGGGAAAGCTGATCTCCAGAGGGTGCGAGATAACGGGAAACCCCCGGGAGGCCCAGGCCATCGTGCTCAACACCTGCACAGTGAAGGCCCGGACGGAGCGGAGAATGCTGGGCAGGGTCAGGGCCCTCCAGGCCATCCCTGGCGAGAGGAAACTGGTTGTGGCCGGTTGCATGCCCACCGTCCAGTCCAACCTGATCGCGGAGCTTTCACCCGATTCCCTGCTCTTTGGCACCTACGATTATGACCTGATCCCGGATGCCCTCATCGGGGATGGGTCAAGGGGAGAGGAACCGGAAAACCCGATGCATCGCCCTGGAATTGGCATCTGCTCTATTTCAACGGGTTGCCAGGGCAGCTGCACCTTCTGCGTAGTCAGGTTGATTAAGGGGAGGTTGCGTTCCATTCCCGAGGAACGAATAATCCGGGAAATAGATAGCTACAGGAAAAGGGGAGCACACGAGGTCTGGCTCACCTCGCAGGACCTGGCCAACTACGGAAACGAGGTGGGCACCAGGCAGTTTCCCCGGCTTCTGGATTCCGTTCTTAAACACGCCGGGACGATGAAGATCAGGATGGGCATGATGAATCCGGAAAACGTGACCCCCATACTCGACGAGCTCCTGGAGGTATACCGGGACCCCAGGGTCTACAAATTCGCCCACCTCCCCGTGCAGTCCGGGGATGATCTTGTGCTCCAGGACATGAGCAGGGGCTACTGCGTTGATGACTGGAGGGCGATCGTCCGGGACATCAGGAATGAATTTCCGAGGTTCACCATTTCCACAGATGTGATCGTGGGTTTCCCATCGGAGGGGGAGGAGCAATTCCGCTCCACCCTCTCCCTGATCGAGGAAACCCGCCCGGACATCGTGAACCTGTCTAGGTACGAGCACCGCCCGGGCACCCCCGCCTCGGGGATGAAAGCCCTTCAGGGCTCCGAGGTGAAGAGACGGAGCAGGGAGGCAACGAGGTTGATTGCCCGGGTCACCGGTGAGGTAAATGACGGCTGGGTTGGCTGGTCCGGAAGATCCCTCGTCTCCGAGTCGGGAAGCAGGGGCGGCAAGGTGGCCAGGAACGATTTCTATAAGCCCATCATCATCGGGGAAGAGAACGATCTCGGTTCCGAGATCGATGTTTCAATAGCGGAGGCAAACGAGAATTACCTGATCGGTTACAGGAAGGATTGATATGACCAAGTGCGTTATTACGATAGCGGGATCGGATCCATCTGGCGGGGCCGGGATACAGAACGATCTGAAGACGATTGCCGCCCACGGGCTGCATGGTGCCTCCTGCATAACGGTTCTGACGGTGCAGAACACGGGGGGCCTGACGGCCCCATCCCATTTTGTCGACCCGCTGGTCGTTGGAAACCAGATACGCGCCGTTGCCCAGGACCTCCATCTTGACGCGACCAAGATCGGTCTCCTTGGAAATTCCGCCATCGCTGAATCGGTTGCCAGCACCCTCTCGAGCCTAAAGCACGGGCCCACCGTTATTGATCCCGTGATCAGGACGGGAACAGGCCACGATCTTCTGGCGGACGAACCCCTGGACGTACTAAAGCCGGTTCTGGGACTTGCCGATGTCCTGACGCCAAACGTCCCCGAGGCGGAGTACCTCTCGGGCATTTCGATCGATGGCGTTGCTGATGCCGAGGAAGCCGCCAGGAAAATAATCGAGATGGGCCCGGATTCAGTAGTCGTCACCGGCGGTCACCTGAAGGATGACCCACTTGACGATATTCTGGTTACTCGGGAAAGCACGAAGGTAATTGGGGGGAATGAGGTGCCCGGACCCACCCACGGGACCGGCTGCACCTTCTCGACCTCAATAGCCTGCAACCTGGCACTTGGCTGGGGACTGGAGGAATCTGTGGCCCGGGCGAAAAGGATGACCGAGTCAGCAATTGCGAACGGTACCCGAATAGGATCCGGGAATGGTCCCGTTAACCCCCTAGGATCCGCGCTTAAGGAGTCCGCGGCACTGGAGGCGATCGAGCAGGTGGCTGTGGCCGTTGCCCTTCTCGAGCAATCCCCGGAGTTCTCCCAGCTATTACCTCAGGTTGGAACTAACCTCGCAATGGCCCCCGCGGGAGCAGATGACATCACAGACGTTGTGGGTCTCAGTGGTCGGATCGTGAGGGTTGGTAATTCGGCCAGGGCAAGCGGGTGCCCGATGAGGGGGGGTTCTTCTCACATGGCCAGGATGGCCCTGGCCCTCCGGAAGAGGACCGAGATAATGGGTTGCTGCATGAACATCAGGTTTGACCGCTCGATCCTGGACGTGTGCGGAATACTTGGACTGGCCATCTCGAAGTTCGACCGCGATGACGAGCCGGCGGGAAAGGATACCATGAGCTGGGGCCTGATCAGTGCCATGGGAACGGCTCCTCATGACACGCCGGACGTTATCTACGATGAGGGCTCCCCGGGAAAGGAGGCCATGATCAGGGTCCTGGGGAGGGACCCGGGGGACGTTTCCGGGAAGGCCATAAGGATAGCGAGATCGCTGAAATGACGCCGATTGCCCTTAGCTATTCAGATATAGGCACCCTGCTTTCCATGGATTCAGGCCCCGGCGAGGTCAGGACCCCGTGCCAGACGCTCAGGGTGAATGCTGGCTGCGAGCACTTGGTTGTGGAGGGTGAGAGCATCTCGAGGGAGGTGCTGGGTAGTGCCCGCTCCGACAGGGTGCTGTACACCATTTCCGGGGGGAGGCTTGAGAAGCTCCAGATTTTCCAGGGGCACCTCTACAAGCTCGCACCATCGGGCGGGTACCCTGCGCTCGAGATCGACGGTGTCCGTATGCACCGGACGAAGGGAATGCTCCCGGAGGAGGAGGCCCGGGTTAAGGTGGACTGCCTTCATATCAGAGAGGGCCAAGCCGTGCTGGACATCTGCACCGGCCTGGGGTACAGCTCCCAGGAGGCCGCCCGGAGGGGAGCCTCGGTCCTGACCATCGAGAGGAACTCCCCTGTAATTGCCCTGGCACGTCACAATCCCTGCAGCCGGAATTTCTTCGATTACGTTGGCTCAGGGAAAATCGATATCGTCGTAGGGGACGCCTCTCTTTTGCTTGGGACATTGCCCGGTAACAGGTTCGACAGGATCATCCACGACCCTCCATCCTTCTCCCTGGCAGGGGAGCTATACTCGAAATCTTTTTACATCCAGCTCCGCAGGTTAATCAGGGACGACGGCCTCCTGCTCCACTACACGGGGCAGCCGGGCTCGAGGTACAGGAGGCTCGACCTTAAGAAGAGCGTATCCGGCCGGCTGAGGGAGGCGGGTTTCACATCCAGGTGGATCGAAAAGGCCAGGGCGGTGCTCTCAAAACCGGGGAATTGATGGAGGATGCCAAAATCTCAGAGATCGGTTCAGGTCCGGATATCCATTGGCGGTGAGGCCAGGACACTGTCCATCCCCGCCGGATCCAGTGCCGGTGACCTTTTGAAGTCTCTGGGCCTCCTGAGGGAGGAATACATACTGCTCAAGAGTGGTCATGTCGTCTACGAGTTCGAGACGCTTGGCGAGGGGGACAGCATCGAGCTAATCAGGGCTTTCTCGGGGGGCTGACGGCTGAACGATACTGGTATGTGCAGCGTCTGCGGATCCAGGGCCAGGTACTTCCAGAGGTACTCCGGCAAGAGCTACTGCGGCAGGTGTTTCACCCGGAGCATAAGGAGGAGGGTTTGGAGGGAAGTCCGCAGGAACCGGCTCATCAGAGACGGCGATTTCGTGCTGATCGCGCTGTCAGGGGGAAAGGACAGCACCGCGTGTCTGGACATGGTCCACGAACTCGAGCGGAGGCGAAAGGTGGAACTGGCCGCCATCACCGTTGACGAGGGCATAGAGGGCTACAGACCCGCCGGGATCCAGGCCGCCAAGCTGGCAGCCGAAGAAAGGGGGATCGAGCTCCATCGTGTATCATTCAGAAAGGAGGTGGGCCTGGACCTTGACTCGATTATCGGAAAACTGGGCGATGCCAGCAGGGCGTGTACCTACTGCGGGGTTCTCAGAAGGTGGATCCTAAACCGGCATGCCAGGGAACTCGGTGCAGACAGACTGGTCACGGGCCACAACCTCGATGACGAGGCCCAGTCAGCCCTGCTTAACCTTATCAGGGGGGATCCCGCGCGGCTGGCCCGGTCCGGTCCGGGGTACCTTCTTGACCACGACAAGTTCGTGCCGAGGGTAAAGCCCCTCAGGAAAATTCCCGGGAAGGAAACCCTACTTTACTGCCTCTTCAGGGGCCTTGAAGTCCACACCGCAAGCTGCCCCTACTCCGAGTATGATATGAGGAACGAGGTGAGGGGCTTCCTGAACAGGTTGGAGGAGGAACGGCCGACGAGCAAGAGCTCCTTTCTCTCTACCACCAACCGTCTGGCCCGATCGGTGGGGGATGAATTCAGAGGGGTCAAGCTCCGGGAGTGCGATAACTGCGGGGAGCCCACAACGGGAAAGCTATGCAAGGCCTGCCAGCTGCTTTCCACGATCCCCTGACATCAGGCCTTGAAATCCAGGCCCACGAGATATATCTCCGAGCTTTTTCCCCTGGACGCTCCGGGTTTTGACCGCTTGGACCGCCCGAACTTCTCCTTAACCTCGCCGTGAAGGGCATCCAGTTCATCCCCCTGGAAAACCTTCGTGACGAAATTTCCCCCGGGCTTCAGGAACTTACCGCAGATATCAAGGGCCCTCCTGGCCAGGTCGATGGAAAGCAGGTGGTCCCTTGACCACACACCGGATATCGAGGGAGATGCATCCGAGATTACGGCATCGAAGGAGCTCGATACCGACCTCACCATATCGAGGGTTTCCTCCTCCATAACATCCCCCAACAGGAACACGATGTTGTTCCTCCTCGGTGCCGGGGATTCCACCAAGTCCACGCCCACCACCAGGCCCCCGTTCCCGGCGATCTCCGCGGCGGCCTGTGACCAGCCTCCGGGGGCACATCCAAGGTCCAGCACCCTGTTGCCACTTTTAATCAGGCCGTGTTTCCTGTTGAGCTGGATAAGCTTGAAGGATGCCCTCGAGGGATACCCGTCAGATTTGGCCTTCCTGTAATACCGGTCCCTCCTCCTCCTTCGAACCCATTCTGACAAGATCCCACTGACCTCTACTGTCTCCCTATTGAGATAATTCTGATCGCCAGCAGCGCCGCATTATCCGCCCTGTCTATTCCAACAGTGGCCACGGGCACCCCCTTGGGCATCTGGACGATGGACAGGAGTGAATCCAGCCCGCCAAGCTTTGCCGACACAGGGACCCCTATCACGGGTTTCTCGGTCCTGCTCGCGATGAATCCCGGCAGGTGAGCCGCCAGACCCGCCACGCCGATTAGGACATCAGCATCGGTGGATTCAACGATCTCCTCGACCCTCTCCGGGTTCCTGTGGGCGGATGCCACATGAACCTCGTATTCCTCTCCCATCTGGTCGAGGATATCGGTCGCCTTCTTGACGACATCCCCGTCAGATTTACTGCCCATAATTATGCAGATTCTAGCCATTTTCTCACTCTCCTCTAAGGGAGACTCCATCGATGGTCACCTTGCAGGGCCCATCCAGATCTCCCTCCACCTCGATCTCGCAGTCGACGAATTTTTTCACTATGTGGATATTTGTCTTTGCATGCAGGGTGTATCTTGATCCACTCAACCTGGTCCTTCCCCTTGCCAGTGCGGCATATGGAATTACCTGGTCGAGGAAATACGGGTCCACCGGTGCACCAAAGTTCATGTAGGACAGGATTTCATCCCCTGCCTGGCGGCCGACCTCCTCAGCCGGTTTTCCCCTCTTCCCCAGAGCAGATGCGCCCAGGCGGCACCCATTTGAGGTCAGGGCCCAGAGGGTTATCGCGCTTCCCGGACACAGGGCCGCCTCCGAGATAACGTCCACCTTGACATCTAGAACCGACCCCAGGACCTTCTTTGCCGAGGAGGCCTGTCTACCCGCCACGTGCTCCGGGAGGTTCGAGACCCTGGATATCCCCCTGACATTGCACAGCCTGCCGAAATTATCGAGGTTCAGGGCCCCCAGGCCATTTGAAGGGCTCGAGTTGAGGACGACTTTGCCACCACCCCTGGGGTAGTATCCCGGTTTCAGGATCTCGATTTCATACCTGCAGCCCATTCTCTCGAGGAGAGGGATGGTGACGTTGGCAAGGTAGTCCACGGTCGGGGCCCATGGAACGTGGGTTCCACCGCTCAGTGAAATCCTCGTGTCCCTCCCGGCGAAGGGAAGGGGAATCATCAGGGTTTGAAGCATCAAGGCTATGCTCCCGGCCGTCCCAACGTCCACCTCTATTTCCCCCGCCACAGGTTTCCCCGGGGCGAAACAAATGGCCGTGGAACCCAGCTCGGCCCCATCGATCCGGGCACCGAATAGCCTCGCCAGGGCCCTCAGGCCCGTGAGGTGCTGGGCCGCAAGCCCGGGCCTCGGCCTGTTGCTCCTGATGTTCCTGACTGAAACCGGGCGTCCTGTCACCGCGGAGAGGCCAAGGGCCGTTCTCAGAACGCTGCCGCCGCCCTCGCCGTAAAGGCCATCTACTTTAACCGGATCTCCAGGCATCAGGGAAGATATTTGAGATGACCGGGATAAAACTGTGATCAGTTGCCAACCAATACTGGGGGCGTCAGGGAGGCCGTGATTCTGGCGGCAGGCCAGGGAACCAGGCTCTGGCCCCTCACCCATTGCCGCCCAAAGCCCCTGATACCGGTGCTGAACAGGCCATTCCTCCAGCATCAGCTCGAGCTCATGGAGAGCTGTGGAATCCGGAGGACCGTTCTGATAATCGGGTACATGAAGGAGGCCATAGAGGATTGGCTATCCACATTCCAGACCAGAATGCAGATCATTACCAGGGTCCAGAGAGAGGCGAGGGGAACGGGGGATGCGATCAATACCGCGAGGGGAAGCGTTAACGGGGACTTCGTTGTCATGAACGGGGATATTCTCCTTGACCGAAATGGGCTCATGGCGATGCTCGAATCCGGATCCACCTCAGTTGCCGCAAAGGAGGTCGACAACCCGCAGGATTTCGGGGTTTTCGAGGTTAAAAGGGACTCCGTTGTGGGGGTTGTGGAAAAGGCAGAGAACCCGCCTTCGAACCTGGCCAACGTTGGCTGCTACGTCTTCGAAAACGAGATCTTCGACAGGATCGATACAACGCCTCCCAACCCCAAGAGGGGGGAGGTGGAGATCACCGACACCCTTCAGGGCATGGTAGACGAGAAACTGCACATCCGCTGCTTCAGGGTAAGCACGTGGAATGAACTCGGCAAGCCGTGGGACGTCATTAACCTCACAGAGACCTACATCCGCGGAGAGGCTGGGGGTAGAGGCCGGGCAGGTGTGAAATTGGGGAATGGCACGTTGATCGAGGGTGACTCCAAGGTAATTGGACCCTCGCTGGTCGGTCGCGATTGCAGAATCGAGGGGGGTGCCGTTGTTGGGCCCAACTGCTCCGTCGGGAACGGGACGATTATCAGGGGAGCCCGGATCTTGGGGTCCGTGATAATGGATGGCTGCCAATTAGAGCCGGGAGCCCGGGTAGAATATTCCGTCCTGGCCTCAGGGGTTGTGGTTGAAAGGGACGTATCCCTGCTCTCAAAGAACCCGGATGGTAGTCCCGTCATGCTGGATATCAAGGGCCAGCCCACGAACTCCGGAAGAACTCGACTCGGATCCATCATCGGTGACCAGTCCCGGATCGGGTCAGGAACAAGCCTTGATCCGGGTACCATGCTCGCACCACGGACTTCCGTTCCCGCGAAGGGGTTCCTGCATAAGTAACGCCACGTTATGGATCCGGAAAAGATATTTATTGAACTCGACCGGGTCCGTAAACCACGGGGCCATGGTGTAGTCCGGTAAGGGTTCAACCCGGAATCATAGTGGGCTCCAGTCACAGACTCCGGAGCGACGAGGCCTTTCTGGCCGATGAAGTACGGAGGGTATCGGAAGAAACCCACCGACCAGGGTTCGAAATCTCGCCTTCGGGCACGACGGAAATCCCTGTGGCCCCATACCACTTTTTTTATGCCCAAACCCGGTGGGCGGCTCCCGGATAAATTCCGGGGCAGAGACCCGCCATAACCTTTATAAGTTTCTTGACTCCTGCAGGAAAAGGTCACGGCATGGAGGAATTCTCATAGCGCGAAAGGGTGGACCAGTATTCCTTGCCGGAATAGGTCTGATGTGCGTAGGAGCCGTCTTCGGGATGAGCTTTATGTTCAACCCTACGGCAGACTCTTCTGCAGGGACGCTCCTTATGTTCATAATGATCTTTGCCGGGCTGATCCTTTGTATAGTCGGGCTAAGAAAGAGGATATCCTGAGGAGGTCTGTGAGTGGCTGAGGCACCTGAAGAAAACAAGGAGGAACCGGGCGAAGAGGAGACCGTAGGGTACGTGGAGTCCCCAACGAGGAGAAGGATTCGTCTTGGGATACTAGTCGTTGCCATCATCCTGCTGTTGATAGCAGCCTGGGGCATTTTCACCAAGACGAACTGGATATCCAAGTGGCTGTACGAGCCAGAACTCGAGGGCAACATGGAATGGATAATGGAGTACCCAGACGAGTACATCGAATTCGGTGGAAACCGAAGCAAGTGGACGACATATCAGGTCAAGAAGGAAGATATCGAGCTTATCTTCAAGCCAGTGAAGGGAACGGCAAAGGGCGTCTCGATCCTGCTGGAGCTGGGAGAGGTCGACTTTACCGAGGCGAACGAGACCTGGACCGAGCGTGAGGGCAGGTACCAGTGGAGATTTACCACCCTCAATGAGCAGAGGGCCATCAAGGTAACGATAATGGCACCCCAGCTCCCCGCCGGAGTGAACCAGAGTACCTACGACATCAAGATGTTCTACGCCTACACGAACGAGGACGAAGTATCCCTGGATAATAGGACGCTGACGGTGAAGCTGCTCGATTAGGGGCGCTTCGCCGGTCTCCTTTTTTAAAAATCATTTCAGTTATTTCACAGAATATTTCCCGGGATTTTGTAATTCTCTGGGTATGCTCCAGAAAAGATGCTACTGGGGATGCTTCCAGAATAATTAAACAGAACATATGCGGGTCATATCTGTTCCCTCATAGGAGCAGCTTCTCGTTTCCTGCCAAGGAACTCAACAACCAGTTGTTCATCAATCATGGGTCGGGTATGAACTCATATACTACGACGACCCCACCCCTCTCTCCCGAGAATGTTTCCCTGAACTCGAAGTGCTCGTCGAGGGGGAAGGGCTCGGACATGGCCACCTCGGATGCTAGCTTGAAGAGCAGTGCCTTCTGGCCCTTCTCGTAGATCACGGTCTGCCCCTCCTGTATCCCCATGTACTCGTTGACATTCTGCTTCGCGATATGGGCCATGGCCGTCCACTTACCGCCGATAAAATCGTCTGAAACGTCTACCATTATGTACCTCACGCCGTACTCCCTGCAGAACTCTACACCTGTCGCCTCTGTCGTCACGAAGGCCCTTGCCAGTTTCCTTATCTGAGTCCAGTTCGTGGTTGCTCCATCGGCAATGGTCGGCCTACCGGCATATGTCTGGATCCAGTATCCGTAATCCCACCACGACATGATTACGTCATCCTCCTGGCTGTTCTCCTCGATCCATGCCAGAGCATCGAACCAATCACCCCTCAGGCCAAGGGGGTAGGCCCTGGCCGAGTTGTAGGATGTGGAGGTGGTCCAGATAAGGAATATGACGAGCACTGCGACCAGGGCTATCTGGCCAGTGTCCAACCCCCGGGGCTCGGGTGCCCTCTCAGGCTCGGGCTTCGGCTTCTTCCTCCTCCTCTTGTCCCTCCGCCTTCTGGATTTTGAAACGACCTCCTGATGGACTCCTGACCTGGAGCTGACAGTTGAGACCAGATCGAGACCGAAGGCAAAGCAGATGCCCGACTGAATCGCGACGAATGCCGAGAAGAGGATGTTTAGCCTGATCATGTTCTTGAAGAAGTAGGCCGCCAGCAGAACGAAGATGATGATAAGCATGATCTCGTTGGATGGTCTTTCCTCGTCGGGAGTGAGGTACCAGATACCGATCAGTGAAAGCCAGAGAATCGCATAGCTGACCAAGGCGGGATAAGGATCCATGGCCATGAAGAGTAAAAATGTCGCAAAAATCATCAGGGAGAGATAGGCCCTGTTTGATTCCTCCCCCAAATTCTTTAGGAACGGTATCACCACCCCAATTGGGACCAGGAACAGGAAGATTCCGTAGGATTTCAGGGCCGGCCAGCTTATCCTACCATTGCTTATCTCAAGGCGCATCGATGCGTGCTCCGCAACAGTCTGGGAAACATCACCGGGCTCCGTTCCCCTCAGTGGATTCAAAAATATCTCAAGCCTTCCCCTGGGGAGGCTGCTGTAGGTCCCTATTGTCACCAGGAGGAGTATAACTGCTACGCCTATTGTCCCCAGTGGAAGCCTGTCATCACTCAATCGTCCCTTCAGGACATAATGGTGAACGATCGCCGTGATGATGACGATCAACGGAATGGTGAACTCTGCCTTCAGATAGAAAGACTGGCTGGCCAGGTTCGGCCAGAGAAATGTGGAAGCCATCGCCAGGGAATCCGTTATTATGAAGGCCCGCAGGAAGTTATCGTCCATCCGTCTCGTGATAAGGGCCAGGAACGCAACCACGGCATATCCGTCCAGTAGGAACCTGAAACCCGACCATGTCCCGGTCAGAAGTACGAGGACCAGTCCCGAGAGGACCGAGTATATCGCATTTTTCCGGGCGGTATCGGCCCTCATCGCCCTGATGAAGAAGTAGACGCAGAGAATGAGCAGGGGTAGCCCCACGTGCTCGTGCCTGTAGAAGCCCGCAATCGTACGCGTCAGGTACCCGGATGAGAGGACCAGGACGCCAGCTGCAATTAGGCCGGACTTCCACTCACCCAGCAGGCGCACTAGGAGGAACATCGGGAAAACTGCCAGGGGAGCGAAGAAGGCCGGGAATAGAACGCAGAAATCGTATACGGATATCCCGAATCCCATTGATTTACCCAATGAATAGAGACCTGCCGTCAGGTAGTACCTGAAGTTTGGCAGGGTGGTTTCCCAGTTCTGCCCCCATGGGTACCACGAAAGGGAATCATTCCTGGGCAGATGGCCATTTTCGAGGACGTACTCCGTCACCCTGACGTGCAAAACGGGATCGTCCGCCGTTACGTAGACGCCCCAGTTGCTAATGGGTGCGAGCCGGATGAATGTGCCGGAGGAGTAGATTAGTAGTAGGACTCCAAGCTGTAAAAGAAGCAACCTCTTCTTCACCAGAAGTTCTAGCATTTGTACATCCTCGGCCTGAGACTGGGTTAGAGCTGGCTTTATTACTACTTTGGTGCCTTGAAAGTACCACTTACCGATGGGATAGATATTTCAAACTGGTTTTTGTCCCTCCATTCCAGCAGGTGAGGACCACGTCTAGCAGGCTATCGCTTCCGAGGGAGTTGACCGAGAACTGGACAACCCTGGCTCTCGTCCTCATCTTCCTGCTTGCGATGAGCATAAGGATGATACCGACACAGCACGGGTCGATACTGGACCCTGACGCCTTCTTCATGTACAGGATGGCGAGGGACGTGGTGGAAAAGGGGTACTATCCGACCTGGGATAACCTGGGCTGGCAGCCGGAGGGGAGATCCCTCGAGGCGGAAATGCCCTTGCTCCCCTTCTCAATAGCCTTCTCCTACATGCTGCTGAAGTTCCTCGGCTCCAACATATCGCTAAATTCCTGGACCATAATCTTCCCGGCGATCGTCGGGGCGACGAGCGTCTTCCCCGTTTACCTGATGGGAAGGGAACTGAGGGGGAAGAGCACGGGTCTGATCGCGGCACTTCTCATCGCCACCATGCCGGAGTTCCTCAACCGAACCATTGGTGGTGTAACCGACAAGGAATGTCTCGCCTTCCCGATCATGCTGTCGGCCTTCGCCCTCATGTTCATGGTTCTCAAGGAGGAGAACTCCAGGAGGGGTCTCCTGCAGGCCCTGGTTGCGGGATTGCTATTCGGTCTTGTCGCACTGACATGGGGAGGTTTTACCTACCTTCTTCTCCTCCTCACGGCGTTCCAGGGCCTGGTCATACTCCTTGACATTACCGGGCTCAGGAGCTCCTCCGACGAGCTTTTGCTGTTTCTGACAATCATGAGTGCAACCATGCTCGCCGTGGCAATGGGAATACCGAACTGGGGCCCGAAGAATCCCTTCACAATAATCCACATCCTGACGACGCTGGGTCTTCTATTCTACCTCGTTCTTACCAGGGTGATCGTCAAGATGGGTGTACTGGCCCGACGTACCTCCCTCATCATCTTCGTACTGCTCGTCGTCATCATCGGTCTTTTCCCGATCTACGGCTCATCGTTGGGAATCATCAATTTCAAGATCAACAGGAAGTTCCTCATCCTTCTCAACCCATTCGAAACCCCCGAGGTCGGGATGCACGGCACCGTCCAGGAATACGCGAAGCCCACAACAGCAGACTGGCTATCGAGGTACAGCTTCTACTCGTTTTTGGCCATAGCCGGGGCCTACTTCGCACTTCGCAGACGCACGTCCCTTGACCTCCTCGTACTCCTCTGGGCCGCATCCGGCTTTTTTGCGGGGCTCTCTGCAATCAGGAGCACCATGCTCCTCACACCTCCCCTCTGCCTCCTCGGGGCAATTGCCACCAAGGAGTTCATGGACATACTATCCAGGGACAGGTCCCTGTCAAGCCTCCTGAGTGCCGGGGCCCGGGGCGTGGCAAAGGACATCAACAACGAGCTGCGCCTGGCGAAGTTTGCTCCCGCACTATCGGCGGGGCTGCTTATCATGCTACTTTTACCCTCGATTTTTTTCGGGGTTCAGCTGGCCCAGGGAAGGAGCCCGGTCCTCGGACAGGGCTGGTATGATGCCCTTATGTGGCTTTACAAGGAAACCCCGGAGGACTCGATACTGGTCTCCTGGTGGGACTACGGGCACTGGATAACCTCGATTGCCGAGAGGAGATGCGTCTCGGACGGGGCGACCACCGACTTCAACGTCATACAGGCAACAGCCCATGCATATCTCTCGCCCGAGGACGTCTCCATCGAGACCTTCAAGGACTGGGGCGTCGAGTACGTCATCGTGCCCGAGCATGATTTCTGGTTGGTAGGTGCATTCGCGCAGATAGTGGGCAACATAACCGATTTCCCAGAGGGCTACTACCAGTTCAACCAGGAGACGGGGTCGGTCTCATGGACGGACCTGACGGATAAAGCACAGAACACCACGATCTACAAGCTCCTCTTCTCGCAACCCGACTCCACCGAGAAGAACTTCGAGCTCATACATACCTCCCCCGGTTCCCAGGCTTCCAGGGACACAACCGTCAGGATATACAAGGTCAACTATTGAAAAGACCCACGACACGCCTACGGAAAGACAAATTAAAACGCATCACAGGATACCCAGACAGCTGGTGGGTAACCCTGAACTCATCCACCCAGGACGCCTCTTCCTACGGCCTGTTCGCGAAAAACGTCTCGCTGATAGCCATAGCCAATGGCATGCTGAGCCTGAGGGGTCTCTTCTTCATACCTATCATCTCCAAGGAACTCGGAGCGGGAGCCTACGGTATCTGGGCCCAGGTCATTCTCTTCGTTTCTATATCCTCCAGCATATCAACCCTCGGTCTGGCAAACGCAATTTCCCGTTTCCTTGCCGGCAAGGACAACAAGGATGAGCTCAGGGAGGGATTCTACTCATCACTCACGATATCGATCTTGATAGCCATCCTATCGATCATTGTCACGAGGCTTGGACTCTGGCTCTTTAAATCATCTATATCGAGCTGGTCAGGATTACAGGTCGTCGATATTGGACTCTGGCTGATTCCCTTCGCAGCCGTCGACCTCGTTTACTTTTCATACATGACGGCAAGGAGGAGGATGAAGGCATTTGCCATCCTCAGCGTCATGAAGGCCTATGGAGAGGTGACCCTGGTGTACATATTCGTATCACAGGGGTATGAACTCGTGGGTGCAATACAGGGAACGCTCCTAGCACACATACTGGTCACGGCTGTTCTAATTGCTATAGTTGCCCTTGACATCGGGTTTAAAATCCCCAAATTCGGCGGTACTCGGAGGTATCTTAACTACAGCATCCCCACTATAGCCACGGTTCTATCGGGATGGGTGCTCGCATTCTCGGACAGATACGTTATCGGGTTATACCTCGGCGACATCCAGACTGGAATATACAGCGCCGCCTTTAGTATAGGTCACGCCATAAACTTCCTGCTACCACCACTTACCATAGTCCTGAACCCTACAATATTCAGGCTCTGGGAACAGGGAAAAAAGAAACGGGCCGTTTCATTCCAGAGGATGTCCCTCAAATTCCTGATTTTCCTGTCAGTTCCTGCCGCATTCGGGATTACTTTCCTAGCCAAACCCACGCTCCTCCTACTTTCAACTCCCGAGATGGCGGAGGGTGGGGCTCCCATCGTGCCATTCGTCGCTCTCAGCATGGTTTTTTACGGGATATCTATGATCATAAGCCGCGTCTACCCCCTCCACCACGATACAAAGACCTCGGGGACTATCTGGACATTGGCCGCGATATTCAACGTAATAACGAACTTCCTCCTTATACCGGTAATTGGCATTGTCGGCGCTGCGATCACAACCCTGGTCAGTCGGATCTTCGCCTTCATCCTCATCCTGGGGATTGGCAGGAAGTACATGCCCCACCTATCCCTTCCACCCATTTGGTTTACCGCAAAATCTGTTGCGGCTTCCGGAATTATGCTGCTCGTGCTGTACCTGGTTAGACCCTTCGTGGATTTCGGACCCCTCTTCATGATTCTCTCGCTCGTGCCATTGGGCATCGGAATCTATATCGCGCTGATGTGGGTTTTCAGGTGCTTCAGGGAAAACGAGTTAGATTTTATTAAACAGCTGATCAGGGGAGGGGTTTCATGATACTGGTCGATATCGGCGAGGATGGAACTGGAGTCTCTGGGGAGGAGTGGACCCCATGAAAGTTCTGTGTCTATCCCAGAACCCATTGCCTGATTCGAGGGTTGAGAAGTCCGGGCTCACGGCATCCAAGGCGGGTCACTCTGTGTTCTTCGCCGGTCCAGGGGCAGATCCTGCCTATAATAATGATGGATCCTTTGAGAAGATATTCACGCTTCCTTTCAGCAGGTGTGCGAACCTCGGGATCCCTCCTGACTGGAACAGGTTGAAGAAAAAATTCTCGGAGCTGCTGGGAAATGTCAAACCTGACATAATCCATGCCCACAACCTCGTGGCTGGGAAACTAGCACTACTGTCAGGCCGGCAATACATCTACGATGATCACGAGTTCTGGTCCCTGATACTGAAGGCCGCCAGGAGAATGAAGTGGTATCACGGGTTGACCCAGCCATACAAGAGGTGGCTTGCCAGAAGGCGAGAGGACCAGGTTCTGGAGAATGCATCAGGCGTGATTGTGATCTCGGAACAGATGGCAGAATATCACCGGAGGAAAAACCCCCATGTCCAGGTTGTACCCAACTACCCGCTGAAGGCCGAGAGCCTTGGCCTGGAAGTAGGATCAGAGAAACCGGGCGTTCTTTCATCCGTCTACGTGGGGTCAGACTGTTCCCAGCCGGTTCTGGCCCCCTACAGGGATGTATCGGGACTTCTGGACATCTTCAGGAAAAATCCCGCGGGTAAGCTAACAGTCATCGGGGATGGGAAGCTTGTTGGATTAAGTCCAGTTTACTCCCTCGGGATGCTCCCCCATGCGGAGATGATGATGGAGTTAACCAAACACCACATAGGGCTTCTTCCATGGAAAAAACACTGGATCCACAGCTACGCCAACCCGAATAAGCCCTACGAGTACGCCCATGCGGGACTTCTAAACCTGATAATATCTGATGCGGAACCCGTCATTAATACGCTCGGGAACCATGCCAGGACCTTTAACAATTACGAAGAGCTCAGGAAAATTCTCATTGATTACTCTGAAAACATGGGCCAAGTATCGGGCCTGAAAAACACAATAAGGAATTTTGCACTTGATAACCTTGTCTGGGAGAAAAACGAGAAGAGAATACTTACACTATACGGGGCCTAGTTCGCCCCGACCATGAAAGGACCTTTCCCCACCGAGGACACGACCTCCTTCCATTTGCCATCCTTTCTATCCATTGCAGAATAATACAGCATTAACTTCCCATCTCCCTGCAAAATTGAAGGGCTATCAAGTGCGATCTCCCCGGATATTCCCGGCAGGATTTTCTCTTTCTCAGATGGACCATCTATCAGAAGAGAGGGGCCCGTGATATCACTGAAGTAGGGGGAGTTTCCAAAGGCTATTCCTATGGATTGCCTGTAAGGATAGCCCAGAGAGTAGGTTGACATCGCGGGAAGGATGGCGTGCCTACCGGCATGGGAGAAGTAACCGGGGCAGAAAACGCTCTCATTGCGGCTTCCCTGATCACCGTTCAGAGCTCTTAGGGGGTTGCCGGCGCTCCTGAAGGCCTTTACCCTCCTCCTGGATTTAATCTTCACAACGAGTATACCGATCATTCTGCGCAGTGACTCGGGGGAATTCTTCCTTATCGGGCTCAACTTCATATCGACATTGCTGTAATAGACCAGCAAGGTTCCCTCTGACGGAGATGAAATGCTTGGCCCCAGGTCAATGCTCCAACCCTCCCACCAGCTTTTCGGTCGAGCTACGGTTCCGACAGCCTCCCAGGGACCCAGAGGATCATCTGCAACTGCAAAGCCCACCCGCCTACCACCACCCAGTAACCTCGATCCACTGCCCCTCCCCGCAAAGAACATGTAGTAATTTCCACCGATGGCGGTCACTGCCGGTGTGACAGATTCTCTCGAATTGAATTCCCCGTTACCACCATCTACCACCGGGTTAACACCGTCCTCCTTCCTGAAGTTGATGCCATCGGTTGAGGTGGCCACCCCTATGGCCGCATGGGACCAGTTAACATCTGCTCCCGTGTAATACAGATATTTACGTTTGGGTTCACCGGGATCGATAAACGCGGAGCAAAACGTGGTTGCTCCATCGTCAAAACCACTCACCGATGGTTCCAGAATGGGGCCGAGATGGTCGACCTTCACCCCGCTGCTCTTCAAGTTCTCCGGGAGAACCATGTCTCAATTCCCCTGGCTGGAAAGGAATTCGACAATGGCATCTACCATCTTCTCGGACGCTTTGCCATTACCGAAGACGTCATTTCTAGCAGGATTCGAATTTTTCTTTCTCGTACCCTCGATGATCTTTTCAGGGTCTGCGTCCACCAAGCTGTTCCAGCCGGATTCCACAGTCTCCGGCCACTCGGTCGTGCTCCGGAGGGTTAGACAGGGTTTTCCTGCCAGATATGCCTCCTTCTGGACCCCGCCGGAATCGGTGATTATCATCCGGGAATCCATTTCGAGCTTCAGGAAATCAAGATACCCCATTGGTTTGGTCACCACGAATGAATCATCCCTGTAGATGGAATCAAGCCCCTGCGATTCGAGGGCCTTCCTTGTCCTAGGATGAAGACAGAAGACCTTCGTCCCGCTGATTCTGCCGAGTGAATCGATAATCGATTCTAACCTCTCTGGTTTCCCGGTATTTTCTGCCCTGTGAATGGTGACCAGTATGTATCCACCCTCATCCACCTTGATTCTTTCCAGTACCGTGCTACCCTCTATCTTGTCCCTGTTGATCAAAAAGGCATCAACCATGATGTCTCCGGTGAGGTATACCCAGTCCTCATTTATCCCCTCCCCTAGCAGGTTTCTCGATGCCGTAAGGGTCGGGGCCAGTAGGATCCTGGCGAGGTGGTCGACCAGAACCCTGTTAACCTCCTCAGGCATGCTTCGATCGAAAGATCTTGCACCGGCCTCAACATGGGCAACTGGCAAACCAATTTTTACAGCTGCCAGCGCAGCTCCCAGGGTCGAATTCACATCGCCGAAAACAACCACCAAATCTGGCGAGATGGATCCCAGGAAATCCTCAACCTTAACCATCACCTCGCCTGTCTGCCGCGCATGGCTGCCTGAACCCACCTCAAGATTGACGTCTGGTTCGGGGATATCGAGCTGTTGAAAGAAGATCCTGGACATCTCGAAGTCGTAATGCTGCCCGGTGTGTATCACTATCTCCTCCAAGCCCCTTCTCCTGAGCTCCATCGATAGTGGAGCAAGTTTTACGAAGTTCGGCCGTGCTCCCACAACAGTTGCTATCCTCATTCCTCAACCACAACCGCAAGAAAATCCGTAGACCTGGCATGATCCGGTTTTAAGAATCCGATTGAGAATCGGATACCGAAACCTGCTAAATTAGCTAATATATGTGACATTTTATCTTTCCCAGTAAAGGGCAGAACTCACCTAAGCTTCATCCGGATAAGGTCCAATACTATCCTTCGCCCGAAGTAACGTTTCACGTCATCGTCCTGTATCCGTTTTCCTCTAAGCCCCTGAGCATACCCCATGATAAGGGGTATTGGACTATTCCCACCCAAAACTATCCTAACCGCGTGGGCAGCGACCACAATCGGATTATACCAGTGAATAGCCATTAACTGGCCCTTCCTGTAGGGACTAAGGGTCGTCGTGGGCCTGGTCTGAAATACCTCTAGGTCATCGAACATCCTGGTTTTCAATCCCATAATCCTCGTCTTTGCTGTGTAGAAGGCATCGATATCGAAATCGGGTATGTCCTCGCGGCTAATGCTTCTCCACACTGAGGCCCTGGTGGAGCTACCCGAGCCCCGTGGTATATCCGGACGGGTTTTTTCCCTTCCCGTCCTTGTCACTACCACGCCGGAGGCCATTCCCAGCTCAAGGTCGCTCTCCATCCTGTCCGTTATACTGGAAAAATAATCGGGTCCAACCCTGCTGTCCGCCCCCAGCAGGCAGAAGTATTCAAACCCCCCATACGTCTCCTCGTCCAGGGTTAACAAGGCCTTCCTTATTGCCAGGCCGATCGTATCGTAATCAGGTTCAGCCTTCCTATCTCCCCTCCATACCTTGATGGCCAGAGGTGTCATCCTCGACCTTTGCGCAATCCTATCATAAGTACCATCCGTGCTACCGTCGTCGATAACCAGCCATAACCCCGGGGGCAGAACCTGTTCCTCGATAGAATCAAATAGACCGTCGACGTTATCCTCCTCGTTGTACAGGCAGGTAACCAAAAGATAACTGGCCATTATCTCCCTTTCCGGGCCTTCCAAAACCGAAGGGCTTGAAATGGAGGAGACCGGCATCTTAAAAAGACTTACTAGGTACTTGGCCGGTTATCCTAATCAGGACCGCAAGGACCTAGCAAGATTTAAACGAATAAAATTGAAGAGAGGAATTACGGTACCAGGAGAGAAGATTCATGACGGTAATCAGGGCAGGCGTGGTCGGAGTTGGCGACATGGGCAAGAACCATGTCAGGATATACAACGAACTCGAGGATGTGGAACTGGCATGCATATGCGACAGAGATGAAATTAAGGCGAAGAAGATATCCCGGATCTACAAGGTTCCATTCTTCACCGATCTTGAGGAGATGATCAGGTCCACGAACCTGGACATTGCCAGCATTGCCGTCCCCACAGCCCACCACTACGAAGTCGCCACCTCGCTTATGGCCGAGGGCACTGGAATTCTCGTGGAAAAGCCCGTTGACCTTGAGCTCGAAAGGGCACGGCGCCTTGTCCAAAATGCGGGTGAGGCCGGAGTTCCACTCATGGTCGGCCACATAGAGAGGTTCAACCCGGCGGTTATCAAGCTCAAGGAGATGATCGGCGAGCTCGGAACTCCGACCATCGCGCAGGCAACCAGGGTGGGACCCCTGCCCAACAGGGTGAAGGATGTTGGAGCGATAATTGACCTGGGTGTCCATGACTTCGATGTTTTACGTTACATACTGGGATCGGACGTGAACAGGCTCAACTGCGAGTGCGGTAGGGTGATAAACAAGGTCCATACCGACTATGCCAAGATCTTCGTCCGCTTCAAAAATGGCCTTGTTGGATCGATGGACGTCAACTGGTTGACGCCCGTCAAGATCCGTCGCCTGGTCATCCAGGGCCTTGATGCCATGTTCGAGGTTAACTACATCAGGCAGGAGCTCTACAAGTACGAGATCTCCTACGTCAGGGAGTTCTCCGACTGGTCGGACATACTGCTTGGAATGACAGAGGGTGAGATGAGGAAGATTCCGATAAAAGCAGAGGAACCCCTTAAGATAGAGCTACAGCAGTTCGTAAGTTCCTTCATCGAAAAAAGAGATATGCCAGTAACAGGTGAAGATGGAGTAAGGGCCCTTGAGCTCGCCCTCCTGGCAGAGGAATCAGGAAGGGACCACAGGATAATTGAGCTGTAGGGCGTCAAATTTGACCAGGGCCTTAGATAAACATAAGAAAAGGCGATACGAGTTTGAGTAACGAGTCTTAGGAAGGGAATGAACTGGCCAGACTTCTGGGTGCCTTTCCATACCAGAGGGACCCCGAGAGATACACGCCCATGTCGAGGCCCCTGAGGATGGAGCCCTTTCTATCCAGTGCATTCGATTACCAGTTCTTCCACATACGGCCGGCCACGAACCTGAACTATTACCTGGACTACGCCACCACCTATGCCAAGCTGCTGGCAAGGCTCGCGGGCAGCAACTATGATGGAATAATTGTATGGAACTATTACTACGTCCCCATCATCGCAAAGAGGAAAGAGAAGCGCATAGTCGACGTTACCGATATTACCCGGCCGATAACGCACAACAGGCTGGCGAAGGGCCTCGCTGTGGACATCGTACAGGACCGCTTCTTCCAGGCAATGGACATGATCATAGTTCAGGTCGTCGAGAAGATACGGGAATTCGCAGAAAGGTACCCCGGCGTGATGGTCAGGTACGTGCCAAATGGCGTGGATGTCAACCATTTCAGACCCGACCCGGGCATCCCGAAGGAATATGACTGCTGTTTTCTGGGAAAGATCGAGGAACAGTACCACGTCACCGATATAATCGAGGCCATTGCCATAAGCGGGGTAAAGGCCCTGTTCATCGGAGGGGGAAGGGACTTGGAGAAATACCGGGAGATGGCTGGATTGAGGGGAGCCGATGTTACCTTCCAGGGTCTGGTTCCCCACGAGGACGTTCCCGGCCTGTTGAACAGATGTCGATTCGGCCTTCAGCCTGCCAAGCACGGGGGACCGCTGAAACTTTACGAGTACCTCGCGTGTGGCCTCCCCGTGATTTCCAGGCAGCCCGGTGATGAATCCCTGAGGGAGGGCATATTTCTAGCCCCCCAGGGAACTGCAGACCAGTATGCGGAAAAGCTATCAGAACTCTCCGGGATGTCCGGGGATGAATATGAAGGGCTCTCCAGAATGTGCAGGAAGGAGAGCCTAGGCTTTTCGCTCGAATCGATGGGCAGTAAATACTGCGAGGCAATATCGGAGGTTATTGATTGATATTCGGTGCTGAGGTCTTCTCCCTTATCGGCCTGATGCTCTCCTACGCTGTGGTCTATCTTACACTTCCCAGGATTGCGAGGAAGCTCACCAAGGAGGGAATAGTCGGCCGCGACATGCTGAAGAAATCAGAAACGGTCGTCCCCGAGTCAGGCGGAATCATAATAATCCTGGCCGTCGTCGCCAGCCTGTCCATCGTGACCTACCTCTTCACAACCACCTACAAGGGTGAGGACCCATCACAGGAGGAGATGCAGATCTGGATGCTTTCCGCCGTCGCGACTATTCTGGGAGTTGGCTTCATCGGGCTGGTCGACGACTACCTGAACATCCCCCAGAAATACAAGATAGTCCTGCCGGCCCTGGCAGGTCTACCTCTAGCCTTTGCATTCCTCGAAAGGACGGATTTCTGGATACCCCTGCTCGGCAGCTTCAACCTCGGGATTTTCTACCCGCTCCTGCTAATACCAATCGGGATAACGGCCTCCTCCAACCTCACAAACATGTACGCCGGCCTAAACGGCCTCGAAATCGGGTGCGGTCTCATCGCATGCACGTTCACATTCCTTGCAGCCGCGATCATAGGCAGGTGGTCCGCGGTCATCGTGCTCGCTCCGATGATAGGGGCTCTCGCGGCCTTTCTGATGTACAACCGGTTCCCAGCCAGGATCTTCCCAGGTGACGTCGGAACAATGGCAATCGGGGCGTGCCTGGCCGTGGCATCAATAGTGGGGAGGATAAAGATGATCGCCGTCGTCGCCCTGATACCCTTCATCATAAACTTCCTGATGTACCTCGTCAAGGCCAGGTACTTCATGGCGAATCCGGATGCAAAGTTCGCCTCGGTAAGGGAGGATGGAACCCTCAAACCACCCGAGGGAGGAGAGTTCGGTTCCCTATACTACACCATTATGTACTTCTTTAGAAGGGGCGAGAGGTGGCACGTGTACATTCACTACCTGCTGTGCACGGCGTCCGGGCTCGCGGCCATACTGGTTGGCATTCTCATACATGGAATCGGTATAGCCTCATTCTAGGTGTTGACCTTGTCCGTCTCATGCGTCGTGGTCGGGGCCCTCTGCGAGGACCTGATCCGCGGGAGGGGCCGGTTAAGGAGGGATATTGGCGGGACTGCCTTCTACTTCTCGGCCTCCATGGCGGCCCTCGGGGCCCAGACTGGATGCGTTACAAAGACCAGGGATGAGTGGATGACTGGGAGGATCAGGAGCAACGGCGTCCCGCTGGAGGGAGTTCGAAGGGGGGATAGCTGCTGCTTCGAGCTGGACTACGGGGAGAACCGAAGGAAACTCAGGCTTCTCCGTCGCTCTTCGAGAATAGCGGCCCGGGAAATCCCGGACAGCATGAAAAATTTCGGGGGGCTGCACCTCGGTCCGGTTGAAGACGAGCTGGACCCCAGCATATGGGACCTCCGCGACAGATACGACTTCATCTCCCTTGACATACAGGGTCTTGCCAGGGTGATAGGCGGGGATGGAGGCGAGGTTAACCTGAGGGAATCCCTTGACCCATGCATTGACGCCATCAGTGCATCGGACGTCGTGAAGTTCAGCGAGGAGGAGGCATGTCAACTTCTCGGCGGGATGTCCCGCTGGGGAGACGGTGCGTCCAGGCTCCAGGAAATGGGTCCTGCCACGACGATAGTAACCCTGGGGCCCCGGGGGGCCCTGCTCTACGAGGGGGGTGAGGCCACCGAGATACCGCCGTACCCCTCGCAGCCTGTTGACTGGACGGGGGCAGGTGACTGCTTCATGGCGGGATTTGATTTCGCACGTCTATCCGGAGATGATTCCGTCGAGGCGGCCAAATTCGGTTCTGCCCTCGCTGCACTGGTCATCGAATCACCCCGACCTGTTGCATTCCCCAGCGCGAGGGACGTGGAGGAAAAAATGGCCAGTTTTGGCAGCAACTAGACCAGTTATATCCTCCCGGGACTAACCATGTAGAGAGGTCGTGACAAACTGAAGGCAATCATGGTGGATGCCCTTGGGTCGGGCAAGGGAACCAGGATGCTTACCAGGGATGTAATTGGGTGCGGACCCAGGTGGATCTGCGGCGTTCTCGATCGACTTGGAGTCCACAGCCGCATACAGCTTGCGGAGGACTTCATCAGGAAAAACGGCAGAGGAAACGACATCGACCTCGTCCTGGTTTCAGCAATGTCCATGGACTTCAGCTCCGTCAGGAAGATTGCGAGGAGGGCCAAGAGGCTAATGCCGTCCGCCCTCAGGGTCATCGGCGGACCCGTATCAGGAACTCCCGTGAGGGCCCTTAGGGCCGGTTATGACTTCGTGGTGATGGGGGAGGGGGAGAAGGCCATCGAGTCCATAATCGGGGAGGGTGACCCGTCTGAAGTGCCTGGAATTGGTTACAGGGATGGCACCGAATTTCGTGTAAACCCGGCAAGGAAGGGCCTTACGCAGGAGGAGTACGCCAAGTACCACCCATCCACCGAGAGGATACTGGATTACCCGACTTTCTGGGCCAGCCGGGTATACGTTGAGGTCGTCCGTGGTTGCAGCAACTTCAACAGGACCAGAATTCCCCTGGCCGATGGCCGGCGATGCACCGAATGCAGTGAGGATTGCAGGGACCAAGACTGCCCAGAGAGGATACCCCATGGTTGCGGTTTCTGCGCCGTGCCGGCGACCTTTGGCCCCCCGAAGTCCAGGGAGGTTGGTCCGGTTGCACGGGAGATCAGGGAGCTGGTTAACCTGGGGGCCAGCCGCATAGTTCTCAGCGGCCCGGATGTGCTTGACTTCCACCGTGGGAAGGGGGAAAGAAAACCATCACGCCCCGGGGCGAACCTGCGGATGCTCCGGGAGCTTCTGGAGGCCGCGGTCGATTCCTCGGCCGGGAGGGCTTCAATATCGCTGGAGAACGTCAAACCCTCCCTTCTCTCCGGAGACGCGGCCGAGCTCATCTCCCGCCTGCTGCCATCAACGGAGATACACATTGGGTGCGAGACGGGGGACGAGGACCATTCCAGGTCCCTCGGCCGACCATCAACACCGATGGAATCCCTGAGGGCCACCAGGGTGGCGAGAAAACACGGGCTGAGACCTATTGCATATTTCATCCACGGCCTGCCGGGCCAGACCCGTGAGACGGCCGGGAAAACCGTGGAGATGATGAGAAAAATGGAGCCCTTCGTGGAAAAAATAACCGTATACAGATTCAAGCCACTGCCGGGCTCCGCCTTCGAGAACGAATCGCCGGGGCCACCCAGGTGGAGGGATGATTCAAGCCGGATGATTTCAGAGGCCGCGAGGGAAATCAACCGCCGGAAAAAACGTGAGTACATGGGTAAGACGGTCGAGGGTTTTCTGGTCGAGAGAAACCTACAGAGGGGTGATGAACTGATTTTTTACCCCAGTTGTGGTGGCCCAATCGTCACCGTCAGGGCGGCCAGGGAGCTCATCGGTAGAAGGGCCAAGATAAAGATAAAGGGAGTTGTCTCGGAGAGGCTACTTTCTGGTGAAATATTGGAAACGGGATCTGAATGGAAGGAATCGAGGTAATCAAGCAGGATGGGCCCGCCAGGCTTGGAAATCTGAAGCGAGGCAACACGGATGTACAGACCCCAGAGGGATTCTACCTCGTGGGTTCAGATGGCGGGGCCAGACGTTACCGGGTTGGCATTGAATCGGATATCTTCATCGAGGTTCCGGAGATGTCCTCACTCACCCCACCCAGAGCAGGTTCCCTAGGGGAAAAAACGGTCACTCCTACCCTTTACAGACGGGGAATCAACCTATCACCGGATGACATGTTTTTCATGGTCGAGGCGGGAACCGGTGCGGACCCATGGGAGGCCGTCGAGCTGGTAATATCTCTGAGAGAGGAGGTATCGCCCAACGCCGTGATTATGGTCGCAGATGCGGACCTCTGGTCATTTCCCCTCCTTGCACTCGCGGGCGTCGATTTACTCGGCGACTCCCACGCCAGGTCCAGCGCCATGGCCGGGAGAATGCTCTTCGGTTCCTACTCCATCGAGGCCGGCAACCTGGACCGTGGAGCATGTTCCTGCCCTGTTTGCCGTGGCACCGGTTTTGGTCAGGACCCCTCCATGCATAACAGATGGGTAATGGCAAGGGTACTCTCTGAGACCCGGAACCGGATTAACCTGGAGGAGATAAAGCTGATGGCAGAGGAGAGGTCTGTTGGCCACCCGGAGGTAAACGCGGCCCTCAAGAGGACATATGCAAAGTACGGTGAGTACCTGGAGAGACACACCACGGTATCACCCGGGGTGAGATCCTGATACGGTTTACGGACCTTTCACTTCACTGGCCAGAGGTGAGGAGGTTCAGGGAAAGGGTCGCCCGTCGTTTTCAGCCACGCGGGAATACGGATTGCCTTCTCATACTACCATGCTCCAGAAGGAAGCCATACTCGAAATCGAGGTCCCACAGGCTCTTCGCGGAGGCCACGGGAGGGGCGAGAAGGAGGATCAACATAAGGGAGGTTATTCTGACCAGCCCCCTAGGCGCGGTTCCCAGGGAGCTTGAGGCGGTTCCCCCGGCTGGCCACTACGATATTCCGGTAACAGGGATCTGGAGCGAGGAGGAGATCGCGGTCACCTCGGGAAGCCTCACCGGAGCGATCAGGGCCTACCCCGGGGAAGATATTTCCGTCATAGCCCACGTTTCGGGCGGGTACCGGGAGACCTGCCGCCGGGCTGAAATGGAGATGAATGCAGAGTTCGTTTACACTGGAGGCGAAAGACCAACATCGCAGAAGTCCCTGGAAATGCTCTCGGATGCCCTTGGACGGGTCGAGGGATCCCGGACCCACCCGGATCCGCTCGAGCTCTCGAGGCTTGTTCTCTCCTACCAGTTCGGGACGGACCCAGGAAACGCCATGGCACAGGCCCCCTCCAGGCTGGAAAAGAGAGGGAACAATCTCTCGATCGAGCGGGTGAATGGCAGGGTTGCCCGGCTAAACTCCTACAACGGGTTATTCATCCCGGGCCCGGTGGGGTCCTCCATCCTCTCGGAAATGGATTCGTACTGCGTCGACATCGACTTCGAACTGAAGGAAAAGGTCCTCTACAGCCCGGGTGTGGTTAGCGCCGACGGCCAGATAAGGCCTGGGGATGAGGTGGTGATCCGACGGGAGGGTACCGCAGTCGGGCAGGGAAGGTCGATTCTGGGCGGTGAGTCGATGACCAGATCCGATCGGGGCAAGGCCGTGGTCCTCAGAGAGCTCTTCTAGTGGCCCATCCCGCCCACGCCGTGCCTGACGTTAACCGCAACGCCGACCTTGAAGCACTCCATCTCCATCCGGTTCATCATTGCCGTACCCGTTGCCAGGAGCCTGTCGCTAATGTCCACGACCAGCACCTCCTGCCCGGGCACTATGGCGGGGTCGCATGAAACAACGAACTTCGCGAAGGCCGATTTTCCATCAGCGACGAAGGGAGCAGCATCATCGTCCATGACCACCCTGAGCCCCGGGTACTCCGCGTACTCGTGGAGAATGCGGGCTCCCTCGATGGATGGGAGGAAGTAGAAGTCCCTGGCCCTGAAGGTACCCACCTGCCTGCCTTTCCTGAAGAGATGTCTGATTCGACCGGTCCTCCTCGACCTCTTCACAGTGAATGGTTCCATGGCGTTTCCGTACCCGGGTGTAAACTGAAAATCAAGTGATCCCTTCACGATGATGTCCTGATCCAGCTCGACGTCCGCCTCCTTCACAGCTCGGACGAGCCTGCCGGGCATTTCAGTCTGGCCCATGGGGTAGCAGAGGGATAATGCTTGGGGAACCCCCCCGTATAGGGGGTGGTGGTATTCATTGCCCTCCACTTTTCTCTCCCTGATCATTCGCCTTGCCCTTGTTACCTCTGGGCGAAGTCTGGTCTCGGGTCCAGAGTAGAAGAGAGCTGATTTCTTGGTTATGGGATCAACACCCTCTAGGAATTTCCTGTGTTTCCTTAGTCCGGATTCCAGCGCCCCCAAAAGGCGGGGATGGCCCCGGGAACGAACCTGTACCAGCTCCCAGAGCTTGTTCTCCGAAATTGCCTGCCTGACCCTTCTGAGCTCCTCGAAGGTCGCATAGAGGTTGTGTCTGCCGAGGAGGTCCACCCCATCAGCTGAGGACAGGTCAGACGGTGAATGGTCGAGGCAGACGGGGCAGCTGCAGGGGAGCTCCCTCAGGTCGCCCGTCCTCAGCGTTCCCCTGGCGGTAAGGTACCTCCCGTGCTGTGCCGAAAGGGCGTACATCGCAGAGTCGAAAAGATCGCCCCCCATCGCCGAGGATAGGGCTATGAACATCGGGTGGCCCACCCCGAAAATGTGCCTCGGTCTTGCCGGGTCCATACGCTTCGCGGTGTCGATGACCCTCTCAACGTGCTCCTCGAACCTGTACTCGATGAGTGATCCAACGCAGCTACCCAGGGCAAAAATATCAAAGGGCAGGTCCGAGATAATCCCGGCCTCCCTCCTTCTCAGCCTCCCGTGTGGCGTGAGGTGAACCACGCCGTACCATAGAGGCCCATCATTTTTATCCTCGAAAAGCTGCCTTGAACGTGAAATCGATTCCTCGATGCAGGACTCAGCCTCCTCCTCCCCCATCTCGTCCCGGGGGGGTACATCCAGGACGACGGCGAGGTCCGACCCAATTTCGGACTGGAACCCGTGGATTTTTTCGGGGCTCACGTCGACCTTCCCTCCCCTGTATATCTGGTACCCGCCAGAATCGGTGGCAACGGGGCAGTCAACGCCCAGGAAATCGTGTATCCCCCTGCGAAGAACATCTCTCCTGATTTCCGGGTCCCTGTAAAGGAGGAATGCGTTCGTTATCAGTGCCTGTGCCCCAATTTCCTCGACGATCTCACCTGCATCGATCATCTGCCTGGTGGGGCTGATTACCGGTAGAACCGTTGGCGTCTTAATGCTCCCGTGTTCAGTCTCCAGGGAGCCTATCCGGCCGAACGCGTCCCTGTCGATCATCTCGTACAAGGCTATTCCTCGCTCACTGGCTTCCGGGCGAGATAAAGATGTCTTCCCAGGCTCCCGTGAACCCTCTGGTAGGCGAAGAACTCGTTCTCGAGACCGGCCTCCTCGATTCTGGGGGATAGATCCATCGTGGAGGGGGAGGCGAAGCAGAGGGTTCCGCCCGGACGGAGAATGTTTTCAACCAACCCCGGTAAATCCCATAGGAGCTGCACGGGATCGGCGAGGGTCGCGGACGCCCTCCCGTATGGTGGATCTGTAACTACGTGGTCGAATTTCTCGGTGAGGATATCACGGGCCCTCATCGCATCTGCCCTTAAGATCCCGTAGCCCCTCAAACCCAGCGATGCCAAGTTGGTGGCCGTCCCCCTCGCCATCCCCTGGTTGAAGTCAATTCCCAGTGCCCTGGCCCCGACGGTTCCAGCCTCGCACAGGATAACCCCGGTTCCGCAGAAGAGATCCAGCAGTGAATCACCCGATACAACCCCCGACAGGTTAACCATGGCCCTAGCAATCACGGGATCAATTGAGACGGGTCTCCTGAAAGGAAGCCCTCTCGCCCTGGACTCGTAAACCGATCTCGATTGCTTTTGAACCAGGCGGGAGATCGCGTACCCGGAACCCAACCTGGTTAACAGGATCGTTACCTCTGGATCACTCAGTGAAACCGATGACTCGATACCCCGCTCCTCTGCCTGCCTGAGTATGCTTGACCCCATCTTCGCCTCTATCTGCTGGCCATGTGGTCCCATTCCACGTGTCCTGACCAGGAATGACCTCCCCCCGATATGGTAAAAGATCTCGTCAGGCAGCTCATTCCCCGGTTTTCCATCGTCAAAGACCCGGAGCACCAGGGATGCCTCCGTGGTCATGGAGAGCCTCTGCAGCAGTTCCAACCCGGTATCCGGGTCCAGTTTCGTTTCTATTACCATGAGACGGGGTCCTCTGGGCTCCAGAACCACATCCGGGTCATGTGCTCTGAAGAGATACGAGGCCTCGGCCAACGGCAGGCTCGGGTGCTCCCCTGACAATCTCAGCAGTAACTTCAAAAGATCATTCCCGAGAAAGATTATAATTGACCGTGGAGGTCTAAATATTCATGCTTTCCAAGAGGGAGAACCCACTTGAGTATATAATCTTCCCGACAGAGGCTAAAAGTCGGGGTACTCATCGACTGATCACGGAGGCCTTCTGATTGGCGAAAAAGAGCAAGCGAAGTTACCTGGTCGTTACCCATGATTCCGTCCTCCTCCTCGATAATGAGTCCGAAGTAAAAGGTTCGCTTGATCTACAGGGAGAGACCGGTGGGGCCAAAATTGAATCCCTGACCTCTGGAGAGACCTTGCCCGAGATAGATTCCCTCCTCGCGGGAAAGAAGGGGAGACTGGTCGTGGAAAGCGATGGGATAGCGCGGGCGGTCAGGTCCTCCGGATGGAGGGGATCGATCGAGGTGAAATTCCCCTCACGTGGCGGCAGGAAGGTACGAAGTGAAATGGCCGGATTACCCAGGGGCATTGTCGATCTTGCCAGGAATACTTCAACGAAAAAGGTCAGGGAGAGCTTCCAGTCCTGGGATCGTCTGGTGGTACAGGCTGTAAGCTCGATCGAAGAGCACGACAGGAGCATGGCAAACCTCTATGCCCACTGCAGGGAGTGGTATGGCCTGCATTTCCCGGAGCTTGAGCGGATAATTAAAAATGAGAGGCTCTTCTCCGAGGTAATAGTGGCATGGGATCCCAGGTCCGGCGAGGACTACCCCGGGGAACCCGAGCTATCGAGGGACCGGATCAGGAAAATACAGAGAGCTGCTGATGATACCTCGGCGGGAGGGCTGAATCAGTTCGATCTGGATGCCGTTAGGGAGATAGCCAGGTCGATAGTGTATCTGGACGAGAGGAAGTCAAAGATACTCGAGTACCTGACCCGCATCATGGGGGAACAGGCACCAAGCCTTACCAGGGTGGCCGAGGCAGGAATCGGGGCCAGGCTTATTGCCAGGGCCGGGAGCATCAGAAAGCTTGCTCTAATGCCGTCGACCTCGGTTCAGACACTCGGTGCCGAAAAGGCACTGTTCAGGCATATTACCAAGGGGGCCAAACCACCGAAACACGGGATCATCTTCCAGCACCCGCTGGTTCGTAATTCACCCAAGCAGATCAGGGGAAAGGTCTCCAGTGCCCTGGCCAGCAGGATATCACTGGCCGCCCGTGCCGACTACATCAAGGGAGAGAACATGGGGGAAGAGCTCAGATCCTCCCTGGACTCCACCGTAAAACGCCTCCGGCGGGAGGCCGGGTAGGAGGGCCGTGGCCGAGATTTGAATTCCCGCGCCATTCGGCGACTCGGGCTAAAGGATCCACAGTCCTTTGTGCATCTGTCAACCCATGAGCCAGGGTTGATGCCAGGCTACACCACCACGGCCGCTGGTACCGGTTGGTGCGGTCGGCTTTAATATGTAATCGGGGCCCTCCAAGATGTACTCCATTCTGGGCAACAGTTTGTACAAATCGATCAGGCATTCTGTCTGGGACCTTGCCCGGTTCCAGCCCCATCCAATCCTTTATCCCCACCCGCCAGTATCAGTTTCTTCCTGTAAAGGACGTAGAGTATCCCCCCGATGACCGCTGCTACGGCGCCCAGTAATATGCCCAGCGACACGTAGGTGTTGTCAAGGATGTTTGTCCGCCGGAGAACGAAGAAGAGCACTACGGGTTCCCTGCCGAGATCCAGCGGTATTCCAGAACTCCCCGATCTCAACACGCCGTCGGGCGTCTCTATCCTCGAAATCGTGAAACCCCTGGGAAGCTTGAGATTTATTGCATGAGTGGTAACATCCCCCCCAAGGCCAAATGTCCTCACCTCGACTCGGGCTCCCGCCTCCAGCTCAACTCCCTCCTCGGTGCTGTACTGAAGGCTGAGGGTTTCCAGCTCCCCGATCTTCATTCCATCGAGCTCGATGTAAAGATCCGTCTCCCCCTCCTCCTCCGATATTTCCGGCGTCACCTGCCTCTTTCCCAGAAAGACTACCGGCTGGACCGTAATATCCTCCAGGTCGTATGGGATCGTCAACTCGATGGATTCCAGGTTCTTCTCTAGTGACACGAACTGGAGGCTGCATGCGTATGAAGTTCCCCGGGTTGATGATTCCACATTGTAGGTCAGTGATTCAAAGTAGTATTCGCTCCCCGAACACGTTGCGAGGAGGAATAGCAACACCAAAGCCGGTAGCATGCGCCGCGACATCTTGGAATAATAAGTAATGTGGATCTGAAAAATGTCATCAGGGCCTAACTCTTTCTTCTCGAGATCGAGATGGGTCCGGTCACCAGTCGCCTGTAAAGCGTCGGGTCTGACCTGAGGTTCCCCCTGATGTCCTTTATCATGCCCTCAAGTTCATCTCTCCTGAGGTAATCGTTATCGCCTGAAATTCTGATTAGCCCCTGGATCTCCGCCAGCGTGTTATCGACGGCATCGTAGACGGCTTCCTCTAGTTCCATGCAATGCTTTACTTGTTAGAGATACTTAATCGATTTGTAGAAAGAGCTCGTTATCCTAAACGTTTTGTAGGGCTGTGGCCAAAGAAGTCTCTCAGTCACTCTGCCTTTTATCAGTGAGCTGCTTGCCACATTTCTCGCAGACGAACTCGAACTCGTCGTTCTCCTTCGTCATCTTGGTCTCCTCCTTGCAGTCGGGACATATGGGGTAGAGCATGTGCGGAATGCCGTCCTCGATCTTGTACCTGAGTCCGCACTCCCCGACGAGCTCTGTACCCTCCAACCTTATGTCGCCCTTGCAGAACGGGCAGGCCAGGATCTCCAGCAGCTCCCTGTTAATTACTTCATCTTCCGCCATTCTAGCACCTAATCTCCAATTACCTGTACTAGTATCTTTCTGGTATCGGGTCTCTTGCCCAGCTCGATCAGCAGAACCTGCTGCCAGGCCCCGAGGGAAAGGTTTCCATTGACGAAGGGTATGGTGATGCTGCTTCCCAGAAGCGCCGACCTCAGGTGTGAGTGTGCATCATCATCAATCGTGTCGTGGACGTAGCCCTCCCCCCGGGGAATGATCTTGCCGATCGTCTGCTTCAGGTCCTGCATCAGCCCATGCTCGTACTCCATTATGACAAGGGAGCAGGTCTCCTCGGTTGTGAATACCGTGACAACTCCGCTTATGAGCTTGCTTTCGGCAACGGCCGAGCTGACGTAATCGCTTATGTCTAGGATATCTATCTCGCCCTTGGTGGCAAATATGAACTCCTTCGTATATACGCCCAAGGCAGTTTCAGGATTGGCATTCTCAATATTCTATTAAATCTTCTTTAGCCATGATAGGGACCTGTTCAGTAAAACCCATTGACTACTATATACTAAATTACTGATATATTTAGTATATAGAGTAAATTATTCAATGCTAGCCCTTGCATTCCGCCCATGGAACTGGACCGATCAACCAGATGCCGTTTCCGATTGGACACCCACCGGGCTCCGGTTCCATATGGGAGGGTCTTTTCTAGAGGCAGGTTTGAGAGAGAGGCGAACCTATCGGGGCTGGAGGTTCACAACAGGGGTTGAATCCCTCCGCGTTCCCTGTACGTTTCAAGGTCCCTTGAGTCAGTTACAAAATTCCTCGGCGAAAAAAAAAGCGTGGGAAACCCTCCCACATCTACTGGTCAGCTGGTATCTATTTCACCATGAGAATGCCGTCTTCACCATCGCTGTAGTAACCATCAAGGCGCCTCTCCTCGTGGAAACCGAACTTTGCGTACATCTCCCTCGCCAGTCTATTGCTGACCCTAACCTCCAGGTGAAGCTCCGATGCGTCGTTTTCCTCCAGAATTTCCATCGTCCTTGTCAGAAGAATCCTGCCTATGCCCCTCTTTCTGTAATCCGGATGAACCGCTATTGACATTACGTGGCCTATCCTCTTAATCCCAAAACCCCTGAAGCTGAGTCTCTTCAGGATCCTCGACATCGCGTAACCAACTATAATACCCTCAAGTTCGGCAACTATGAAGGCATACCTGTGCTCCCTGTAGAATTCCCTGAAGACCGAAACGGTGTAGGGAAGCACGAAGGATTTGCGGTTAATACCCATTATCTCGTGCAGGTCCCTGGACTCGGCCCTTCTTACCCTAACGGATCCCGTTCCCGGGGTCAAGGGGATTTTCAAGCTCTCACTGTTGGAGGTCCCTTTCACCGGCCTTGCCAACTACCTCATCGGCGCTGATCTTCTGGTCGGAGATCTGGCCGTCCGACAGGTAGAGTATCCTGTCGGCCCAGTTGGCGATCTTCATGTCGTGGGTTGTTATCAGGAACGTAACCCTTCTCTCCTCGTTAAGCCGCTTCATTATCTGGACGATCATACGGCCGGTTGCGGAGTCGAGGTTGCCCGTTGGCTCATCAGCCAGGACTATGGAGGGGTCATTGGCCAGTGCCCTTGCAACGGCGACCCTCTGCTGCTGCCCACCGCTAAGCTGGCTCGGTTTGTGATGCATTCGCTCGGAAAGGCCAACGTTCTCAAGAAGCTCCATGGCCTTTGCCCTTCGCTCATCCTCGAACATCTTTTCAACCGTCTCGAACATCATCGGAAGTTCCACGTTCTCAAGAGCAGAAAGCACCGGGACCAGGTTGAAGAACTGGAAGACGAAACCCACCTTCCTTCGCCTGACCGTCGGTAGAATTGAGAACTCGCTCCCGAGGAAACCCCTCGTTATGTCGATTCCATCGATGAAAATACGGCCCTCGGTTGGCCTGGATAGGCCCCCGAGCATATTGAGAAGCGTGGATTTCCCCGAACCCGAGGGACCAACTATGGCAACGAATTCTCCCCGGCGGACCTGTATACTGATGTTGTTGCAGGCGGTTATCGTGTTCTGACCTATCTGGAAGCTCTTGTAGAGGTCGTATCCCTCGATTACCCACCTGAACCTTCTCTCGCGGCCCGCCTCCCTGCGGGCTCTTCTCTCAGAGGGCTTTTCCCTTCCTGATTCTCCCTTTTCCTTTTCGCCAGTGGTGGTGGTCGAAACCCTGTGCCTTCTTACTACTTCACCACTCATAGTAAAGTGCCACCTCCGGGTCCATTGCCGCTCCCCTTTTTGACGGTACAAATCCGGCCAATCCAGCTAGTATGATGGCCAGAACCATGCCTATAGGCACCAAAGGCCAGATGAATGATCCCATGATGGTTGAACCCGCTACCTGGAGATTCTCTGGAAGAACAGTGAAGTTCCTGAACCAGATCAGCACGAAACCCACTAGGGATCCAATGACGCCGCCGAGGGCGCCCAGCAGCAGTGACTCCACCATGAATATCCTAAGAACCGAGCTGGAGGAGAAACCCAGAGCCTTCATTATCCCAATCTCCCGTGTTCTCTGGGTAACCGACATAAACATCGTGCTCGTCACACCAACCGTGGCCACCGCAAGGATGACGACCATCTGCACGATGTGGTATGCCTCCAGTCCCGGCTCCTCCGCTGTTATATTGGTAACGTTGGCCGCAACGGTTTCGCCGAAACCCAGGATTATGTAGAGAACGTAGATGAAGAAAGCTATTCCAACCATGATCCCGATGATGGTAAGGCTGGCGGAGAAAGCCCTCCGCTTAATATTTCTGTAAGCGATCTTGAAGTCTCCCATAATGGCCACCTCCGATAGACTAAGGACTCTTGCCTTCTCCTCCGGATACTCTCGCGGGCTGATTTAGCATATAAAAATGAATGCCCATCATATAAAGAAAGCCCTTAAAGGTTGATTATTCCCGGGATTTTCCTGCAATTTCCCCCACAACCAGCCTCTGTACCTCGGGGAAGCCAAGCCCAGTTTCCCTGCATATCCTGAGAATATCGGAGTATTCGGGTTTGGCATTGATGAGCTCCCCTCCATGTCCGTAGGCCAACTTCAACCTCGCCTCATGTTCCATACCCCCGATCTTAATCCTGACGGTCTCAATCATTCTTCTGGACTTTCTACGTTCCAGACCCCTTTGAATTCTCGCCCCGAGGGATCCGGTCTCCCTCAGAAGTATATCGCACAACCTCTCGCTGTCCCCGGGACTCGATATAACCCTCACCAGGTGCCCTGGGCGTCCCTTCTTCATGACCGATGGCATGATGCTGACATCGAGAGCTCCCTCGTCCATTAGCTTCTGGATGGCGAATCCGAGGGTTTCTGGGGTTGCATCATCTATGCTGGTTTCCAGTACATCCACGATGTCCCTGCCCTGGGACCTCTTTTTCCCGACCACCAGCCTGGTCGCGTTGAGGAAGTCACCGGCATCCATACCTGCTCCCCACCCGGTCCTCACTGGGGTGATATCAAGCTGGCCCACGAATGACCCCGCCAGGTTCACCAGAAGGGAAGCCCCCGTGGGAGTTGTGAGCTCCCTTTCACCACCCATTGTAACGGGGAGACCCTTCAAGATTTCGAGCGTTGCAGGGGCTGGCACCGGGAAGTCACCGTGTGAGAAGACAACGCTACCGCCCCCGAGTGCAACCTGGGTGGAAAGGACCTCCATTTCATCAAACCCCAGGTTTTTCCACGCCGTAAGGCAACCGATGATGTCGGCGATGGCATCCAACCTCCCGACCTCGTGAAGGTGGTGGTGATCCATTTTCTCCGTGCCGTGGACCTTTGACTCCGCGCTTCTCAGAGTCTTGATGACCTCCATTGCCCTCTCTCTGACCCAGGGGTCTTTGACCTTCCCGACACAGGAATCCATGTCGATTTCATGCCCGGAGCCGGAGATCCTGAAGCCAACCTTGGTGCAAGCGATGGTGGCCCTCTTCACCCTCTCGACGCTCATTTCAACCTCGCCCTGGTCCCGCGTACAGCTGGTAATCTCGTCCGAGATTACCCCGGCATCCGCGCCAAGGTCCAGAAGCGCTCCGAGAAGCATGTCGCCGGCAATTCCGGCGTGGTGGCAATCAACTAGGATGACCGTCTCGGTATCCGGTGTTTCAGTCATGAACACTACGATTCCACAGGAAAGAAAAGTGTGTCGGGGTTGCGATCTACCACAGAGGTGTCACATGTGGGAATGCTCAAAGGATCGTGAATACCCCTATATAGCTTATCCACCAATAGAGATAGGAACAACAGACCAGGTGTTTTTTTGGATAAAAAACCGAGCGTTTCACTCAAGGTCGCTGAGGTAAAAACCGGGGATTCCGGTAAGGGAATCGTCTGGCTTGATCCGGAGGTTGCGGAGAAACTGGGTCTATCAACCGGAAACGTGCTACTGATATCCGGAAAGAGATCCACCGTGGCAATCGTGGGCGAGCCACTGCCCAATGACTTCAAGCTCCGGACCATAAGGATGGACGGCCTTACCAGGTTCAACGCCGGGATAGGCCTCGGTGAAAGCGTAAAGGTCGAGAAGGTGACGCCAAAGGAAGCCCGGAAGATCGTGGTTGCACCGGTTGATCGGGCCATTAAGCTTCCAACCTCAACCCAGAACCTGAAGACCTCTCTGCTGGGCAGGGCCCTGGTCCAGGGAGACATAATGACCCCGCTGAGCCTAAGGAGGAGGCAGGAGACCGTGAGGGAGATGCCGAACCTATTCGACTGGTTCTTCGGTGACCTTCAGTCGGGCACCGGGGGCCAGTACGGACTCTCGGAGCTTCAGTTCAAGGTAATAAGCACGACGCCGAAGGGTCCCGTCAGGGTTGACCGCAACACGATCGTCGAGGCCCGAACCGAGCCCGCCGAGGCCGGGGAGGGTATGATGGTCGTCGTCACCTACGATGATATTGGCGGTCTCAAGGACGAGATAAACCGGGTCAGGGAGATGATTGAGCTACCCCTCAGGCATCCAGAGGTCTTCGGACGCCTGGGCGTCGAGCCACCCAAGGGCGTGCTCCTCTTCGGGGCACCGGGAACGGGAAAGACACTGATCGCCAGGGCGGTTGCAAGCGAGGCCGATGCCTATTTCATATCAATCACCGGGCCAGAGATCATGAGCAAGTTCTACGGCGAGTCAGAAAAGAGGATCAGGGACATATTCAAGGAGGCCGACCAGAACTCCCCAAGCATTATCTTCATTGACGAACTCGACGCGATAGCCCCAAAGCGTGAGGAGGTGACCGGCGAGGTCGAGAGGAGGGTCGTCGCCCAGATACTGTCCCTCATGGACGGCCTGAAGAGCCGGGGGAGGGTAATAGTAATCGGCGCCACCAACCGGGAGAACGCCCTTGACCCTGCCATCAGGAGGCCCGGGAGGTTTGACAGGGAGATCGAGATCGGGGTTCCGGACAGGCAGGGAAGGAAGGAGATACTCCAGATACACACCAGGGGGATGCCCCTGCAGGAGGACGTGGACCTCATGGACCTCTCCCAGAGAACCCATGGCTTCGTCGGCGCTGACCTGGAGGCCCTGTGCAAGGAGGCGGCAATGAGCGCTCTCAGGAGGATTCTCCCCGAGATAGACCTGGAGCAGGAGATGATTCCGCAGGAAATCCTCTCCAAGCTTGTTGTCACCGGCGAGGACTTTGAATCATCCCTCAGGTCCGTTGAACCATCTGCCCTGAGAGAGGTTATGATAGAGATCCCCAGGGTGACCTGGGACGATATAGGCGGGCTCCACGAGATAAAGCAGGAACTACGCGAGGCAATAGAGTGGCCGCTCAAGTACCCCGAGACATTCAAGAGGGTTGGGATCACGCCGCCCAAGGGAATCCTGCTCTATGGCCCACCCGGCACGGGCAAGACGCTGGTCGCCAAGGCGGTGGCAAACGAGAGCTCGGCCAACTTCATCTCGATAAAGGGTCCTTCCATACTCTCGAAGTGGGTCGGGGAGTCTGAGAAGGCCATCAGGGAGACCTTCAGGAAGGCCAGACAGGCCTCCCCGTCCATCGTCTTCCTGGATGAGCTGGATGCAATATGCCCACGGAGAGGCATCTCCGCGGACTCCCACGTGACGGAGAGGATGGTAACTCAGCTGCTGACTGAGCTGGATGGACTGGAGGAGCTGAAGGACGTCGTTGTCATTGCCGCGACGAACAGGCCGGATATCATCGACACCGCCCTGATAAGGCCGGGGAGAATAGACAGACAACTGCTGATTAACCCGCCCAACCGGGATGAGAGGGAGGAGATACTGAAGATACACACCAGGGAGATGCCCCTGGGAGATGGTGTGGACCTCCTCGCCATCGCAAAGAAGACCGATGGATACGTCGGTTCAGACCTGGCAAGCATTTGCCGGGAGGCGGCCATGCTCTCAATCAGGGAGAACATGGAAACCAAGAGCGTCGACACCCGTCATTTTGACGAGGCCCTGGAGAAGATCGGGCCCAGCGTCAACGATGACATAATGAACATGTACCGCAGGATCGGTGGCAACTTCGGCCGACAGTACTCAAGGGAGATACTCGAGTACACCAGGTAGATCCCACCAGGACACTGGTCCCCGAAATAGATATAAGTAGCTACCCGTCCGGGATTTAGGAAACCGACAGCCGGGGGAATCCCAATTGGCGAACATCATAGCAAGCAAGATGCGGGACAAGGAAATTGTCACTGACAACGGAGTGAGGATAGGAGAACTCTTCGACCTCACGATGAGCGAGAAAACCGGGGAGCTGATAGCCCTCATAGTAAGGCCCTTCAAGGACCAGAAGACGATCAACATGCTCCACGACTCGGACGGCAACGTGGTGGTACCCTACAACGCCGTCAAGGTCGTGAAGGAATTCATAATAGTCGATGGAAGGAAGATCCCGCAGAAGAAAAAATAGCCCAATGCTCTTCAGGCTTCGTGCACCGCGCTGGTACCAACAACGCGGGCTGAGATATCCCTATTTCTTGGCCTAACATCCAGCTCAACCAGGAAGATGGACTGCCAGGTACCGATTTCCAGGGATCCATCCCTAACGGGAATTACCTCGCTGGGACCGAGTACCATGGCCCTGATGTGGCTCCTTGCATTGTCCCCGTGCCTGTAATTCCCCGAGGAGGGCGCCAGGTTCGATATTGCCTCCTTGAAGTCCTCCAGAATGTTCGACTCGTTCTCGTTAACCACGATCGCTGCGGTCGCGCCGGGAATGAAGAGAGTCAGCATCCCGTTCTTGACCCTGGACCTGGAGACGATGTCCCTCGAATCCCTGGTGATGTCGATAAAGTCGAGCTCGCCAGAGGTTTTTTTCCTTAACTTCTCAACGAAGACCACCATGTGGTATCAACTCCTCAACCATTCAAGCAGCCTGTTGAATGACTCCGTTCGACTCGGGAAGATCCTTGGAGGGCTCTTGAAGTAGAAGGAATTGGGCTCTATTGGAACGTAGTCCCCCTTCTCCTTCGCCACATCGACAAGGCGTATCAGGTCGGCGGCCAGTACGGATGCACTTGGGCTATCGCTTATCTCGGCCGTCACTGTCAGGCTGTTGGTCGTCCCGGCGAATGTCCGGTAGATTATGTTCAGGTAGAGCCTCTTTGTATCCGGGTCAAGTATCGGCATTCCCTTCAGAGAGGGATCCGTCCCCGACATGGGAGGGATGTACTGGATCCCGATGTAGCTGGGTATATCCACCCCGGGGTAGGCCACGTCGATTATCCTTGATTTAGATTCCTTCTTTGCAGAGCCCCTCGAATGTGATTCCGAGAGGGACTTGAAATCCATATTGCTCGCGTACTGCCACTGGGCTATGTTCATCGGTACCCTTGCGTGCTGTGCCAGGTGGGCGAGGAGGTCGTGGGTGAGGGGGGTTGCCCCGCTTGCGAAGTCATTGCCGAAAAGCACCGCCCCGTTCTCCCGGGCCAGGTAGTCGTACTCCTCGTCGCCCGCGATCCTCGTCGGTATACCGTTGATAACGCTGACCCCCTCCTGGAGGGCGTAAAGGGAGTACACCTTGCTGCTGGTCAGTGCAGCCTGTGGTTCAGTTGTGGCCGATATCAGGAGGACGTCTATATCATCCATTTTGCTCCTGATGTACTCCTCCGTCTCGCCGCGATCCATGTCATCCCATATCGAGGCAACATCCCTGACGACGTGGTCGCACTCAACGCAGACACCCTTCTGCACCTCAACGTCCTGGTAGTCCTCCGCTGGAGCCGATGGATAGTAGCTTTGCATGATATCGGATACCGATTTCCCAATTTTCTGACCATCGATGTCGAATGCCAGTTTTAGCTCTATATCGGAGAGGGGGGTATCGAGCTCATTTCTAACGGGGTTGTTCAGGCAGGTCCAGACCTCCTCCCCCCTCCTGCTCAGTGCCAGGCCGTTTAGAAGGCAAGAAGCGAGATAACCGACACCAACAACGCCGAGTTTGATCGTCATGGAATCACCTTGGAGCATGCATGCATTTACGGGAGCCTATAAAAGGTAATCCCGACCTGTATGCCCTAGCGAACAAGGTCCCCAACGGATTCCACGACCAGGTCGGGCTGATCCCTGTAAAGCTCTACCCCACCCGCCCGGGTAACGCCCGACAGGACCATTACCGTTCCCATCCCGGCCCTGATGCCACCCAGGATATCTGTCTCGTACCTGTCACCGATGGATGCAGCCCTGCCGGGATGAACGCTAAGTGATTTGAGGCACAGGTTGAATATCCTGCGGCTTGGCTTCCCGATATTGATCGGCCTTCTTCCGGATGCCGTCTGAATTGCCGAGACTATGCTGCCGGCCCCCGGGAAAAGGCCTCTCTCGGTTGGGTAGGTTGCATCCCGGTTCGTCGAGATGAATTTTGCACCCGATCGGATCAGGACAGAGGCCTTCCTGAGCTTTTCGTAGGTGAAATGGAGGTCAATCCCGGCCACTACAAGTTCAATCGGCCCATCCTCAGCAATCTCCATTCCGCCACCCTCGAGCTCCCGCTTAAGACCGTCCTCGCCAACCACGAAGACCCTTGAACCGGGGTGTTTCTCCTGGAGATAGAGACAGGTGGCATAGGCCGATGTCATTACCCGGCCCTCCGTTACCTCTATACCGAAACCGGCCAGCCTCTCAACGTAATCTCCCCTCGTCCTGCTGGAGTTGTTCGTCAGGAACATGAACCCCCTCCCGGCCTCCTCCAGGGCCGCCACGAACTCCTTTGCCCCCTCTACGGGATCATGCCTGAGGTATATAACGCCATCCAGGTCGATTACGAAGGCATCGTACTTGTCCAGGCTTTTTACCAGAGGCATAATTATACCCATTTTCAAGTATGTTCTTGGACCGACACAGCCACTTATCTAGGGGAGATATTTTTATTTACTCTTTATTGGGAAGATTACATGCTGAAACGGGCCCTGGAAGATCTGGCAGGCGGGAAGCCCGTACTTTTATATGATTTGGATGGGAGGGAGGCCGAGACCGATATGGTCACGCCCGGCCAGTCCATCACACCCGGGAGAATATACACCCTCAGGAGCGAGGCCGGGGGCCTGATCTGCGCCTCCTTACCCTCCCATGTGGCACGAAAGCTCAAGCTGCCCTACCTCCACGAGATATTCAAAAAATCCAGCTCGCCCATCATCAGGGATATATCATCGTACCGGTCCCCCTACGGCGGTCACCCAGCGTTCTCGGTCGCCGTCAACCACGTTGATACATACACCGGGATCACCGACAGGGATCGCAGCAAGACCATTGGGGAGCTGTCAAAGTTGGTCGGGCGGGTCGCCCGCGGGGGAAACGATCTGGGCGAGGAGTTCAGCCACCAATTCCGTTCACCGGGCCACGTTAACCTGCTAATCGGGGAAGACCTCTCGAAAAGGCAGGGCCACACAGAACTATCCCTAAAAATGGCCGAGATAGCCGGGCTGGACCCGGTCATGGTGATATGCGAGATGCTGGACGGCCGGACGGGAAGGGCCCTGACAAAGGAGCTTGCCTCTGCATACGCCGATTCACACAATCTCCAGTTCGTGGAGGGGGGCGAGATAATGGAGGTGATAGGCTGATCAGGATAGGCGTGGCCGACACGACCTTCGCCAGGGTGGACATGGCCAAGCACGTGCTGGACGAGATCGAGAATTCCACCAGGCCCGTTAAGATTTCCCGGTACACCGTGCCGGGAATCAAGGACCTGCCGGCGGCTGCCCGGAAGCTGATCGATGATGGTTGCGACATGGTAATTGCCCTGGGAATGCCCGGGGCGGCCGAGATCGACAAGCAGTGCGCAAACCAGGCCTCCATCGGTATCATAATGCTACAGGTCCTGACAGGAAAACACGTCATTGAGGTATTCGTCTACGAGGACGAGGCCGAGGACGAGGGAGCTCTGCTGGAAATGGTCCAGGACCGGTCGAGGAAGCACGCCCGAAATGCTCTGAGGCTGCTCTTCAAACCGGAGGAGCTCACGAGAATGGCCGGGTCGGGGGCCAGGCAGGGTGCCCCTGATGCCGGTCCCATCAAGCGCTAGGAGGTGAAAGCAGTGGAAAAGGTTAGGTTGGGAATAGTCGTATCGGAATTCAACTATGACATCACGGCCCTCATGCTTCAAAGGGCCATGGAGCACGCGAATTTCCTGGGTGCCGATGTGAACTACGTGTTCAAGGTCCCGGGAGCCTTCGACATGCCCCTGGCAATCAGGGAGCTCCTTAAGAAGGAGGATGTCGATGCCGTTGCCACTCTAGGCATGGTCATAGAGGGCGAAACTGAGCACGACAAGGTAGTCACATCCCAGGTGAGCCGGAAGGTAACGGACCTTTCCCTTGAATACGGCAAGCCAGTTGCACTGGGAGTTGCCGGCCCAAGGATGACCCGAGCACAGGGCACCGCCAGAATCGACGAGTACGCCAAGAGGTCGGTGGAATCAGCCGTCAAGCTCGCCAGGAGAATGCAGAAGGTCGATGGCCCCGGGTCAGGTGAAAGCCCGCGGATAATAGAATGAGACGACCGTGGTCATGCACCTTGATACTCAGTGGCCTGATACTGGCAGGAGAAGAGCTGGAGCCCATCAATGGCAGCATTCATATCGATTCTGGAAGAATTACACAGATAACCGAGGGCAGGTCGCAGAGGGACAACTGCGCAATAATAATTCCGGCGCTGGTGAACTCCCATGTTCACACCGGAGATTACCTGTTCCGGGACATGGGAATGGATCTCGAGCTCGGGGAACTGGTTAGAAGCCCCGACGGGTTGAAGCACAGGCTCCTAGCCCGGGCATCACCTGGGGAGATTTCCAGTGGAATATCAAACGCCGCCGATGAGATGGCGGGATATGGCATAACGACCTTCCTAGATTTCAGGGAGCAGGGGCTCGAGGGGATCAGGATCTTCAGAAATGGAAGAACTAGGATCAGGGGCATGGCCTTCGGAAGGCCCACCCAATCCGGGGGGAACCTTGAGAAGGAGATATCCGAAATTGTCCGGGTTGCAGATGGTATCGGCCTGGACAGGGTGGGTATCTACGACGACGAGTCGCTTTCATCGATTAGATCGGCTTCCTCTGGGAAGGACATCGCAATTCACGTCTCCGAGGCGAGGAGAAAACGGGGGGAGATCGAGAGGGTCGTTGACGTATTATCAGCCGATATACTTGTCCACCTCACGCATGCCCGGGATGGTGACCTCAGGCTCATCGCGGATCGCGGCTGCAGGGCGGTCGTCTGTCCACTCGCGAACCTCCATTCCGGAACGGGTTTCCCACCACTCGACCTGATAATTGATAACATCGGGCCCGTCGGCATGGGAACGGATAACTGCATGATGAACTCCCCGAACATGTTCCGGGAAATGGAGATCGCCCACGCCATTACCAAGAGGAAAAGGGCCCGCGATATACTGAAAATGGCCACCATCAACGGTGCTGGGGCACTGGGAATAGACGGCGAAACCGGCTCGCTGGAGGTGGGAAAGGCCGCTGATATCGTCAAACTGACGCCAGGCAGGAACCTCGCTGGCGTAAGAGACACCCACGCCGCTATTGTAAAGAGAGCTGGTCCACAGAACATAGAGCTTGTCCTCAGCGGAGGAAGACCCGTTTTCGATGGGAGGTCCGTGTGATGGTTAGGGATAGACCGTACGTAATTCTCAATGCCGCAATGAGCCTTGACGGAAAAATAGCGACCAGGATGGGACGGGCGCGGATATCATCGCCCGAGGATATGCAAAGGATGCAGGAGCTCAGAACCTCCGTGGACGGAATTATGATCGGCATCAATACCCTCCTAATTGATGATCCCTCGCTCAGGCTAAAGCTGGAGAAGAGGGGAGACCCCCCGGCCAGGATCATCGTGGACAGCAGACTGAGAACACCAGTGGATGCGAGGATATTCTCCTACCCTGGAAGGGTCATAATCGGTATCTCCAGCATTGCTCCCACGGAGAGAATCTCCCAGATGGAGGGCAGGGCAGAGATCGTTAAGACCTCGGGGAGAATTGTAGAGCTCCGCGAGCTGCTATGGGAGCTTAGAAAAAGGGGAATTGAGAGGCTTCTCCTCGAGGGGGGAGGTAACCTAAACTGGGGCATGATCACGGCGGGTCTAGTTGACGAGGTAAGGATCGCCGTAGCCCCCCTCATCATAGGGGGTCGTGAGACCGTGACCCTGGTCGAGGGTGAGGGTGTCGGACACATTGATAACGCACCCGGGCTCAGGCTGGTGGACGTAAGGCGATACGGGAGGGATGTGGTTCTCACCTACAGAACGGAGGTATCCAGATGACTATCAGGCTCGATGAGATGACCCACCGGGAGGTTGGAGAATTCGACGAGGTAATTTTTCCCACCGGTTCCACGGAACAGCACGGGCACCACCTCCCGCTTGGCACCGATTCCATTCTGGCCGATACCTTTTCAACCGAACTCGCAAGAAAGAAGGGGATCGCTCTCTGCCCGCCTCTGCAGTTCGGCTTCTCCGGAGAGCACGCCAGCTTCCCGGGCACCGTTGACATCGGGCTCGATGGGTTTTCAGCGGTTGTGAGAGGGGTCATCCAATCACTTCTTGAAACGTTCTCCAGGGTTTACATCATCAACTACCACGGGGGAAACTCTGCCGCCCTGGAAGCGATATTGAAAGACATGGGACGGGATGACGTTTACCTGATCCATTTCTGGAGGGCCGCCGCTCAGAGCATGTCTGATCTCACGGAGCAGCACGGGATCGGCATTGAGCACGCCGGGGAATTCGAGACCTCCTTCATGCTCGTCGCTCGACCCGAACTCGTCAGGGAGGATAAAAGGGGACCGAAGGCAAGTATCTCCACCCCCGGGGGGAGGACCTTCGGTAGAACCTGGTTCTCGGATCAGATGACTGAAACCGGTGCATTCGGTGGGGCCCAGCTGGCAACCCGGGAAAAGGGGAGGGCTTTCATCGAAAAGTGTCTGTCCTCGCTTTCGGAGATAATCGATGAAATCAGGAAGGATGCCGGCGGAGATTGACGGGAACCTTCAATCGCCGGGTAAGCCAAGGAACCTCGAACTGGTTACCGGGATAATAGAATCCCCGGAGACCACCACGGGGTGTAAACAGATCCACGTCAAGGGTAGGACTGTGACCTTTTCCCGGAACGTGACGATACCTCTTACCAGGCTATGCAGGAACCATTGCGGATACTGCGGATACAGAAGGCAGTCCGGTGGATACCTGAGGTGGAAAGATATCATGCCACTGCTGGAGAGGGCTGTGGAACTGGGCTGCTGCGAGGCCCTGCTCATGTCGGGTGAAAGACCTGAACTCGTACACCCAAAGGCCATGAAATTCCTGAGCGAGGAGGGGTTCAACTCAACTCCCGATTACGCTGCATGGCTATGCGGAAGGATACTCGATGAAACCGATCTGCTCCCCCACTCGAACCTGGGGGTTCTTGATCCAGATGAGCTTTCGCATCTCAGGGAGGTAAATGCGAGCATGGGACTGATGCTGGAGGATGCCAGCCCGAGGCTCTGCGGGGAGGGAATGCCACACCATGGATCCCCGGGAAAGAACCCAGAGGTCCGCCTGGAGACCATAAAGGAGGCCGGGAGGCAAAAAATACCCTTCACAACCGGTCTGCTCATCGGCATCGGGCAGACCTCCACCGAGGTAGCCAGGTCCTTGATACTTATCCGGGAGCTCCAGGATCTATACGGCAACATACAGGAGGTGATAATCCAGCGCTTCATGCCAAAGAGAGGAACGGAAATGGCCTCGATTAGCCCCCCGCCAACCAGGCTCATGCTCAACGTGGTCTCTGCCGCCAGGATTATCCTCGGACGGGAAATGAATATACAGGTCCCCCCCAACATCGAGAGGGAGTTCGAGCGATTCATCAAAATGGGTGCAAATGACCTCGGGGGGATCTCACCGATCACACCCGACGAGATCAACCCGGAGGAAACATGGTGCAGCGAAGATGAAATCTTTAAGCGGATCTCATCGATCGGCTACCGAGCAGAGTTACGACCGCCTGTTTACAGGGAGTACTTGCGGAGAGAGTATCTCGAGCCAAGAATCCTGGAAAGGGCGAAGTCCTGGTTCAAAAGATTCGAGGTTGACCCGAACTTTGGAGAATTCTAGAAGAATCCATCTCTCACAGGTCAATCAGGTCTTCAGCCGGGCCATTGAAAGGGGGCTGGAGGAGGAGGACCTGACCCAGGGCGAGGTGGAAGCCCTGCTATCGGCCAGGGGAAGGGAGTTATCCATGCTTCTGATGGCGGCCGATGCCCTTCGCCAGAAGCTGGTCGGTGACCTGGTGACATATGTCATCAACCGGAACATCAACTTCACGAACGTATGCGAGTGTAACTGCGGGTTCTGCGGTTTCGCGAGGGGACCCGATAACCCCGATGCATTCACCCTGACGATGGAGGAGGTACGGGCGAAGGTACGGGAGGCCCGGGATTTCGGGGCGACCGAGATATGCCTTCAGGGCGGGATATCCCCGCTTATTGGGCTGCCCTACATCTGCGACATCCTCGGCACCATAAGGGAAGAGATGCCGGATGTGCACATCCACGCCCTTTCACCGATGGAGATCGAACATGCGGCCAGGCTTGAGGGCCGACCGGTCAGGGAGGTCCTGGAAGAGCTCGTCGACGCCGGACTGGACAGCATACCCGGTACTGCGGCTGAGATACTCGTTGACCGTATCAGGAATGTAATCTGCCCCCGCAAGCTCTCCTCCTCCAGGTGGGAGGAGATAATCTCCCTTGCCCACGGCCTGGGAATACCAACGACATCTACCATGATGTATGGAACCATCGACACCGTGGCCGACAGGGCCTACCACCTTCTCAAGCTACGGGAGATCCAGGATAGGACATCGGGTTTCACGGAATTCGTTCCCCTGCCATTCGTTCATGGGATCGCACCGATATCCCGTGCCACTGCCGGAGGACCCACCGGGGCGGATGACCTGAGGGTAATTGCCGCGGCGAGGCTGACCCTCGGGACCAGGATTCCGAATATCCAGGTCTCATGGGTCAAGATGGGCGAAAAGCTGGCCCAGATAGGTCTCACTTGCGGTGCCAACGATTTCGGTGGGACTCTCATGGAGGAAAATATCAGCAGCAGCGCCGGCGCCAATTACGGGTCCGTCATCGAGCCCCAGGCCATCAGGCGCATAATCAGGGACCTGGGGAGAACGCCCGCCCAGCGGAACACTCTCTACGATATCATTGGCTAGATTTCTGGAGAAGTCTTATAAGGATGCCCGTTCAGGTGTACCGACATTGAAGGTCCTCGATCATCTCCTAAGAAAGGTGGGTACCGGAAAGGTCCACCTCACCCTCATCGACCCGGACGAGCAGGACCCCTCCGATGCGGGAAGGATGGCCTGTACGGCCATGGATGCTGGAACGGACGGGATAATGATAGGTGGTTCAACAGCCGAGGACCAATCCATCGTCGACAGGACCGTCAGGGCGATAAAGGAGGTCTGCTCGGTCCCGGCAATACTCTTCCCTGGGGGGACCCGGGGGCTTTCAGCGAGCGCCGATGCTATCTTCTACATAAGCCTGCTTAACTCCTCCGATCCCTACTTTATAACGGGTGCCCATGCCGAAACCGCCCACCTGATAAGGGACCTCGGCATAGAGGTCATACCCGTCGGGTACATCATAGTCGAGCCCGGAATGACTGTTGGAAGGATGGGAAAGGCCGAGGTGATACCCAGGGACAGATCGGACCTGGCCAGCTCCTACGCCCTCGTTGCCCAGCTTTTCGGCATGAAAATGGTGTACCTCGAGGCCGGCTCCGGGGCTGACAGGCACATCCCGCCCGAGATGATCGGTAAAACCAGGTCCAACATCGAGCTACCCCTCATAGTGGGAGGCGGGATTCGCACCGTTGAGGATGCGATGTCCGTTTCCAGCTCGGGCGCGGACATAGTAGTCCAGGGAACGGCCGTGGAGGAGGACGGGGGGGCGGAGAAGAGGGTTGCAGATGTGATCAGATGCCTGAAAGGAAATCTGGCCTCAGGTCCCTAAATAACCGAGGCTTTGCAATCTTCAGGGGATGTGTGCCAGCGGCGGTGCTCCTACTTGCATGGTTACTTCTGGGCACCTGCGTCCATGCCAGGGTAACCGAGGGGAGAATAAGGGCGATACTCCTCGGCGATGTCATAGAGCAGTACGGTTCGTATAACAGCTTCACGGTCATAGGCTACGATCCTTCGATAATCACGACCCTTATTCCCTCAAGGCCCGACTACATCGGTGGATACGAGAATGCCTACAGGAACATGAGGCAGTACATGCCCCGAACGTACGAGCAGCTTGTCCAGAGCTATGACCTGATAATTTCCAGTGACTCGGACAGGTTGGTTTTCACCTCCATGTGGATCGGCTGGCTTTCCAGTTCTGTGGAGGATGATGGTCTCGGCCTCCTGTGGCTCGGGAGCATAATGTCGGAGGTTTTCGTTGGCTGGGAGGGTACCTCGGTCGCAGAAGTCCTCCCGACCTCGCAAGCACCGGGCCAATATACCCGGGATGCCGCGTTCTTCCTCAGGATAATCGACCCCGACGAGCCCCTCATGCAGAGCCTGCCATGGGAGAAGACCCCGGCACTGGCAAATGTCAACGCCCAGGTCCAGAAGGAGGCAAGCCTGCTCTGGGCAACCGCCGAGGGAGTCATGGAGGTACACCCCCTGATGACCTACTGGGAGAGAGGGGAGGGATCCGTGCTTTGCTTCTCAAGCAAGTTCCCGATAGGGGTCCTTCCATGGGCCAAGGACTGGAACCTCTTTCCCCAGGCCATGATATATATGGTGTACCGAACCGTCGGCAGGGAACTTCCGGAAGACCCGTACCTCTTCGAGAGGGTTATAAATTCCTTCATTGAGTTCAGCACCTTCAACTCGGTGCTTGACTCGATACTGGAATGGGTTGAGAGGTTCGGCGGGAATCCCACCAAGGTCAGGGAGCGGTTCGATGAACTTGTCGATGTACAGCTGAGGGGGGAGAGGAGCTTCCTGGAGGGTGACATCGAGGGGGCGATGGAGGTCATAACCGAGGCTAGAGAGGGGCAGAGATCGCTAATGGAAGATGCGATGAAGGCAAAGGACGAGGCCCTGTTCTGGGTATACGTCACAGAGTGGTGCGCCCTCCTGGGCACACTAATGATATCCAGCTACGTGCTCTGGGCCCTGATGGTCAGGAGACGCCTCTACAAGGAGGTACGGACCTCCAGGCTGGAACTGAGGACCTGACCGGTCACGGCCACAAATTATTTTTATCGGGCTCCTACACGGTCCATCTGGTATGGGAACTATCAGGGCCCTCCTTGACCTGACCAGGCTGGTGCCGAACCAGATTATGATAGGAGCTGGGGTTCTGGTTGGTGAGGTAGTGGGTTATTCAGGGATCCCACCCCTGAAGGCCGCTGCCCTGGGATTCTTCGGTCCGCTGATTCTCGGGGCCTCCACTTTCGCTATGAACGACTACTACGACATCGAGACCGATGCCCGGGGGAAAAGGATGGACAGACCCCTCGTCAGGGGTGACATCTCCCCGGGGGTGGCGAGGTTGGTTTTCCTGGCTGGGTTTCCGATCGGGCTGGTCCTGTCATCGGCCATAAACATCCAGTGCCTGGTGATTGCATCCGTATTCGCCGCCCTGGCAGTGGTATACAACATCAGGTTGAAGGACACCGGTCTACCCGGCAACCTCTTCATAGCATCGACAATGGGAATACCCTTCGTCTACGGATCCTTCGCCGTCGGGGGCGGGATATCCCTGGCAATCTTAACACTTACCCTGATGGCCTTCCTATCGGGAACTGGGCGCGAGATCCTCAAGGACGTGATGGACGCAGAGGGTGACTCGGCAAGGAACTCTATGACGCTGGCCAGGACCAGGGGACCGGAGTACGCGGCAAGGGCCTCCGTGATCTTCTTTTCAGCCGCAGTTTTTCTCAGCCCCCTACCATTCCTGCTTAGATCCGGTGGGTCGTACTACATGAATCTGAGATATGCAATACCCGTGGTAGTAACCGACCTGCTGCTGGCAGTGGTGGTAACCAGGGCGTTGAGACTGGGGGGCTCCCAAGACGCAATACCCCTCCGGAAGCTCAGTCTACTCGCACTCGGCATCGGCCTGATAGGGTTCCTGCTTGGATCCTTCTAGCCCGGGCCCCGGAACAGGGCAGTGAGGGGACCGGATCCGGACCTCGGTCTTATGCCCTCGGCCCTAGCAGCATAGGATATTCCAGCCTCGATGACGGCGCAGGCGGGAAAGATCTGTTTCGCCCTTGCCAGAGAACCATAGATGATGTAATCCGCTCCAGTTGACTGGCACATGGATACCACGGCAGACCTCGTCGTCTGCTTCACCAGGAGCCCCATATCCGCGACCTTACCCGTCCTGCCGACCACACCGACGGGTGCGGTGCCAGTTGGTAAACCCGTGCTAGCCTTCAATAGCTGTATGCCCCTCGCTGCGAACCCCACGCTCGGCAGGTCCAGCACGGGGGTGAAGAGTATGTGTTTACCGATACCGGCATCGGCGGACTTCTTCAGCAGTCCATCCTCACCGCATATCACATCGACCATTCCCCTCGGAGTGGGATTCCTGGGGTTGAAGGCCTGTATGAGGGCCGACTCAACACCTGTTTCCCCTATCATTTCAACCTCGCGGTCATCTATCCTGTAATTTATCGAGTCGTAGATCACCCGGTCCAGTACGCCGATATCCCTCGCGTGCCTCATCCCGTGGATCCTTACATCTGCGTTGGTGGCGTTGACGAGCATGGGAGCATCGGTCTCCCCAGCAACGAAGGTAAGGTTGGACTCCATTGCCTCCCTGGTTTCCGCCACGACGTCGAGCATGCAAGGTATTCCGGTCCGCCTGGAAACCCTCTCCTGCCTGGCAATAAGCTTCCGGGCCTTCCCGATGTCGAATTTACCAGCTGATCTATCAGTTACTATCCCGTGCCCCTCGTGGAAGATGCTCCCGATAAGGACAACGGGGAGCTCACCGGGTTTGCCACCCATCTCGACATCTCCGACACGAAATACCCTCTGTTCGGCCTCCAGATCAAACAATTGGCCACCTGAAAGCCTACAAATGTGCATTTGATAAAAACGCTTCCGTGGATGGGGTCGAAAAAAAGTGCGACCGCCGGGATTTGAACCCGAGTCATGAGCTCTCACCTCACGAGGAATGGGAAGCTCAGGTCCTGACCAGACTAGACTACGGTCGCAGCGAAGTCGGGAGACCCGGATATCTATTAACTTTTTTCGGGCAGGCGGGCCGCCTGTGTTGTCCCATAATTATTTCGTGGGGGTTTTTGGGGGTTCTTGTTTTTAGTCATTTTGGTCCATCTCGTTTTTACTGGTAGGTTTGGTACAGTAAGGGGCTGGCTGTTCCCAGGGTTCTCTCCATGCTGAGCTTGTACCAGAAGGCTTCCTCCGGGGTGGTCATGCCCAGGCTCATATGGGGCCGGGAGGTGTTGTACCAGTCAACCAACCCATCCACGGATGAGTGATAACTGATCTGGCTCATCACGGTGAGGAAGAAGCGTTCTATCTTACCGTTGGTCTGGGGATGATTGGTACGGGCCAGTACATGCGTGATCCCGGATCGCTGCAGGAACTTCTCGAACTCGTTGTATCCCTTCTTCTTCCCCCTCGCGTCCACCGCGTAGAACTGTGTCCCCTTATCGGTTATCACCGAGTCAGGGCACCCATGCCTCGCAATCGCGCGTTCCAAGATCTCTACGCTGTTCTTAGCAGTACAGTGCTGGTAGACCCCGTAACCCATTATCCTCCTGGAAGCGTCGTCCTGCACAGCCACAAGCCATTTCCCTATCTCCGGGTCTATCTTGTCCACCTGGAACCAGTCCATATGCCAGAGCGACATGGAGTGCTTCCGCTCATACCGGACCCATCTTCTCCTTCTCTGCTTCTTAGGGTTCTTAGCGGCGTAACCGTGTTTGACCAGGTATCTGTGTATACGGTTGTGGGGAACCCTCTTGCCGTGTTCTTTCTGTACGAGGTGTTCCAGTATGACCGCGCAGACATGATGCTTCTCATACATCGCCAAAACCAGCGTTTCCTCCACAGGATCAGGTGGTTTCTTGGGTCTCCCTGGCTTGTTGAGTGTGGGTATCTGTCCGGTGGATCTGTACTCTGCCCATAGCTGTTGTAGCCTTCTGGACGTGATGCCGTAGACCCCGGCGATCCTCCTGTTCGTCCACCCCTCCTCTTTCCGCCTGATCATCCACCGGATCCTCGAATCAGTAAGCTTGACCACCCTCCCCCCACAAACAGGGGGGTGAAATAATTTTGGGATAATACAGGGCAGGCGGGCCGCCATCAGGAAAGAGTTATTAGACTTTTTCCACGCATTACCAGCAGAATGGCTAGAATAAGGAGGGACAGGCAGGGTGGTCGGATGCCCCCGACCGGTGCCGGGCTAATGCGTTTCTTCGACGAGGAGGCCCGGGGTATAAAGCTCAGCCCCCAGATCATCGTGGCCTCCTGTGTGGTCATCGCCTTCCTGATCTCCCTGCTCCACATATTCAAGCCCGCTGGTTAATAGGACTTCCTCAGCCCCCGGGCGTCCAGCTCTTCGTTGACGATGGCCCTCATTATCTTCTCCATGTCCTCCATTCCCCTGATATCATCACGCAGGGCCCTTATCATGTTCTCGAGCTCCTCCATTACACCCACGTAATCCCTCGCTATCTTCAGCTTGCCCTCCTGCTCGATGACGGTCTCCTTTAGCGTCTGGTACTCCTCCTCCATTCGGGAGGACCTTTTTACCTTCTCGGTCGCAAGCTCAAGGTCCTGGGAGAGCTTTTTTGCATTCTCCACGCTCTCGTAGTACTCCTTTCGCAGGGATTCCATTTCCTCCTGGAGCTGCTGCTGCTTGCCGGCCCTCTCAACCAGCTCCGTGATCTCGTTCAGCGGGGGAATCTCACCGTAACTGATAATTACGCAGTCCTTCCCCACGCTGAGTATGTCCTTCGGCGAGAGGTACTTCACCTTCCGGCCGACGTAGCTTGACCTGCTGAAGTACTCGCCCTGCTGAACAATGGTTACCTTGAAGATGATCTGACCACCCTTTATCTGGGGCTCAACCTCTGATATCTCCCCGAGGAGGTTTCCCGAGACCTCGACGGCGGTCTTTCCCTCCAGCTTTGAGGGCAGTTCGTCAGTCATAAACGCCACCTGCTAATGCTCCGCTCAACCTAGTTGATATCTTTTTGCGTGCCGGCCAGGAAAAGCCATCGCGGCTGACATATTTTAACCGCAAGGCTGCTTTTCATCCGATGGTAACAGAAGAGGTTGGTCTGCTTGCATCCCTCCTCGCTGGTGTCTTTTCCTTCCTCTCTCCCTGCATTCTGCCCCTCGTCCCGGCCTATCTGTCGATGATCACTGGACTCACCGCGGACGAGATGGACCAGGGAGGTGACTCCCAGAGAAGGGTCCTGACCTCAATCCTGCTATTCGTTCTTGGCTTCTCACTGGTCTTCGTAATGCTCGGGGCATCCGCATCCGCCGCCGGCAAATTCCTGGTAGAGTACCGCCGTCTCATCAACCTTTTCCTCGGTTCTCTGGTAGTTTTCATGGGTCTCTTCGTTACCGGGATAATCAAGGTACCAAGTCTCTACGGCGAGCGCAGGCTCCACCTTAACAGGGACCTGCTATCCCCCCTCGGACCTCTCGCGGCAATGGCAATGGGATCGGCCTTCGCACTGGGCTGGACTCCCTGTGTCGGGCCAATACTTTCCTCCATTCTCGCGTATGCAGCGGCGGGTAACTCCCTCACCAGGGGGGTTACACTCCTGACAATGTACTCCATGGGCCTGGCCATACCTTTCATACTGGTCGGTGTATTCTACAGCAGGGCGATAATCGCCCTCCAGTGGTTCAAGAGGAATCAGGGGAAGGCCAACCTGGTCTCCGGAGCCCTCCTAACCCTCCTGGGAATACTACTGATTTTCGATAGCCTGGACATCCTCGTCGTGCTGGCCTGACGGTCCGCCCCTGGTAATCTCATCGATGCCGTCGAGGAGGGAATCAACGTCTCCACTGTCATTGAAAACGTGGCACGAGATCCTGATCCCACCGTACCTCGCTGACACGAGGATGCCCATTTCCCGGAGCCTCCGGGCAACCTCCCAGTTAGGAATCTCTCCATCGCCCGCACGGAATGTGACTATTCCGGCCCTCATGGAGGGGTCTGCTGGGGTGAGCACATCGTATCCACACTCCCCAAGTCTGCCCAGCAGGTACTCCACGATCTTTGAGGAGCGCTTTTCCACCCGCCTCTTTCCAAGCCCCAGGAGGTACTCCATCGACCTGGCGAACGCGACATTGGGTATGAGGTTGGGCTCACCGAACTCGAAGCGGTTTGCCCCCGGGGAGGGCGGGTAATCCATTCCCGCAGTCCAGCCATCCCTCTGGAGTTCACTGTACAAAGCCCGGAACATCTCCGGGTCGACGGATTCGAAACCCGCGTAAGCAGGTTTGACCTCCCCAACAAGGTCTTTACGAAGGTAGAAAATCCCCGTGCCCGGAGGACTGCAAAGCCACTTGTATCCGCAGGTTGAAAGCGAGTCGATCCCGAGCCTTCGGACATCGGTCTCCACCACCCCGAGGGATTGGGCTGCATCGACGAAGAGCAGGCCTCCATGCCCGTGGACCAGCTCGGATATTGACCTCAGGTCATTCCTGAAGCCATTTGAGAACTCGACATGGCTTAGCGCAACAACCCGTGTCTTTTCATCAACCATGGACTCCAGTACATCAGGGTCCACCATTCCTCCCTGTGTGGGAACGACCCTTACCCTCACCCCCCGTCCTCCCTGGTTGAGCCATGGAACCACGTTGGCGGGGTATTCGATATCGGGCAGGACCACCACGTCCCCCCTCTCCCAATCGATTCCGGAGGCAAGGGAGTTTATGCCGTGGGTAGTGTTGAATACCATTGCTACCTCACTCCTGTTACAGCCCAGGAGACGAGATGCTAGCTTCCTGCACCTCTCAGTTGAGTTCTCGCAGAGATGCACCACTTCATCATCAGGTACGGAGTACATCCCGGCCATGGCCCCGGTCATATCCTTCAGTGAAACTCCCGGCAGGGGCCCCCGGGAGGCGCTTGCCAAGTGGACAACCGAGTCCAGCAGGGGGAAGTCTCCCTTTATAGATCCCTTTCCCATCGCGAACCGGTTGCCCCCCGAGGTAATAGGTATTACCCATACAGCTGGGTCTCCTATATAAGCCACATATCTCATAAGCCGCCCCATGATCCAGAAAATGGAGGTCCACCCGGTCTCCCTTCGTTTCAAGAGCGGTTTCTCCATATCCAGGGGTAAGATAGGGGAGGCCGGGGCCCTGGCTCCACACGTTCTCGTTATGCTGGGCGAGGAGAACGGGGAGCTGGGCTGGGGAGAATCGAGATCGAGCCATCTCTGGTCCTACGAGACGAACGAGACTGTCTTATCCACCCTCGAGCAATACCTGAGGCCCTGCGTAATTGGGCAAGAACCGGGGGAAATTGAAGAACTGCACCGGAGGATGGATTCGGTCATCGCCCCGGGGATAACGAGGGGTCAGCCGATCGCCAAGTCCAGCCTGGACATCTCCTGTCACGACCTGGTTTGCAGGCAGCAGGGCGTACCGATCTCGAGCTTCCTGGGTGGCAGTGGTAGGCCGGAGGTGGAACTCACCTACCTCATCAGCGCGACCAGCGAAGGTGAGGCGGAGGAAATGACGAGGTCGGCCCTGAAGGATGGGTACAGGGGATTCAAGATCAAGATAGGAAGGGGAATTGAAAGCGACCTTGGGATTATTGAGGCCTGCAGCAGGGCCGCCGGTAACCGGTTTCTGTGGGCCGACGCCAACCAGGCATACTCCTTCAGGGAGGCCAGGGAACTTGCCAGGGGCGCCGGAAAGTTGGACCTGCAGGTGCTTGAGCAGCCCATGATATCCACGGCCCGGAGGGACATCGTCCGGCTCTCGGAGGAATCCCCCGTACCAATCGCGATAGACGAGTCCGTCTTCACCCCCGAGGACCTGGAGGACTTCATTTCATGGGGCTTCAGGGGACCCGTGGTAATAAAGGTCGCAAAGTCGGGGGGGCTCCACCCCGCCAGGAGAATGATCGAGATCGCGATGAGATCGGGGCTCGACCTGCTTGGTAGTGGTCTCACCGAGAGCATGGTGGGTTTCTCTGCCAGCATCCAGCTCTTCCACGCGATGGGTATCGATCACCCGGTGGACCTCAACGGGCCCCAGTTCATAGAGGACCACATCAGCACTGGGCCCGTGGTGGAGGGAGGCAGGGGGATGGTGTCTGGGCCTGGCCTCGGGGTCAGGGTTGATATCGATAGAAACGGGGCAAAGGACGGCGGCAAAGTCCCGTAGGATCGTAGCACGTAGAGTTGTGAAAGCAATCACTGCTCGAACTCGGTAACTTTTTTCGCCGCCGCATACCGAGCAGTGTGACATTCGCTTAAAAGTGTTTCGCTATTTATTCAATTTTATAGTATTTTTTATAATTATTTTCATATAGATTATAAATTATACACCCAATGTCCGTATATGCGCATGTAAGAGATTAAACCGCCCCACATACTCCAGAAAATGGTTGTGAATCCCTGATCACCGAACTGGAGGAAATTGCCGAGGAAATCCGGAACTGCAGGGCGTGCGAATTATGCACCTCGAGGAAAAACGCGGTTCCAGGGGAGGGAAAACCATCCTGGATAGTGATGATCGGTGAGGCACCCGGATCCATGGAGGATTCATCTGGAAGGCCATTCGTCGGTTCTGCGGGACGCCTCCTTGACGATCTCCTCTCCAACGCCGGTCTCTCAAGGAGCGACGTGTTTATCACAAATATCCTGAAGTGCAGACCACCATCCAACAGGAACCCCAGGTCCGGTGAAATCTCTGCATGCACGGTTTTCCTAAAACGCCAGCTGGAGGTTATTAAACCTGGACTGGTGTGCATACTGGGATCCGTCGCCCTAAAGACCATTCTGGGAATGGGTAGCATTACCCAGACCAGGGGAAAACCAATCCTCAAAAACGACGTGATCTACTTCCCGACCCTTCACCCCGCCGCGTCACTATACGACCGGAGCAAGGCGGACCTCCTCATCGATGACTTCAAGAAAATCGGGATCCTCGCCCGGGATGGACCGGAGCACCTCTTGTCGAACTTCGCCAAGCTCCAGGGCCTCATATCGCTGGATAACTTCTGCTGAACTAGACCTGCCGGACGTACAGGGTAAGGTCCTTCTCGTCTATGACGACCACGCGGGTACCGGTATTGAGATTGCCACCCACGGCCTCGGCCCTCCAGATCTCCCCCCTAACCTCAACCTGGCCTGCCGGGTCGAGTTCCGAAATCGCCTCTCCTACCTGCCCGATCAGCCCCTCGCGCCCGGTGGTGGGCTTGACCCGATGTGATTGCAGGGCCTTCCAGGCCCCGAATAGGAGGAAGATAATGACGGCAGCCGTGACCACCATGACGGCCGTGTTGACGTCCTTCAGCTGTGCAAAAAGAAGGCTGAGAACCGGACCGGGCATGTCAGTTCATGGTTTTTCATCTTCTTATATATGAGCTTCCCGGTGCCTGGTTGCGCTGAAAGAGTTTTATCCGTCAGAATCTGGCCAAACCAGCAGGTGTCCTTGGATGTTCTGGCAGGAAGATCTAGAGACCATGGCAAGGCCGGATCTGGAGAAACTACAGCTCAAGAGGCTCAGGGCGACCGTAGACAGGCTCGTGGACTCGCCCTTCTACGGCCCTGTGCTTCGCGAGAGGGGGATCGGCCGGTCCTCCATCGGCAACCTCGGCGACCTCTCCAGCCTGCCCTTCACCAGGAAAACGGATCTCCGGGATAGCTATCCGATGGGCCTTATGATAGCCAACAGGAGGGACCTGGTCAGGCTCCATGCCTCATCTGGAACCACGGGCAAGCCGACCGTGGTATTCTACACCAAGAAGGACATCGATGTGTGGTCCGACATGATCGCCAGGTGCATGGCGATGGTCGGCGTCATCCCAGATGACGTATTTCAGAACATCGTCGGATACGGCCTGTTCACGGGGGGCCTCGGTTTTCACTACGGCGCGGAAAAGCTCGGCGTGTTAACCGTCCCCTCGGCAACGGGCAGGACCACTCTTCAGATCGAGCTGATGAAGGACTTCCACGTGAATGCGGTGCACAGCACCCCCTCCTACGCCCTTCACCTCGCCGAGGTGGCCAGGTCCAGCGGCTTGGACCCGGCGGAGGACCTCGACCTCCGTATCGGCATGTTTGGCGCGGAGTTCTGGTCCGACAACACCAGGCCAAGGCTTGAGGCGGCTCTCGGGGTCGACGCCTTTGACTCCTATGGACTTTCCGAGATGTACGGACCAGGGGTGGCGTTCGAGTGCGAGGAGAGGAACGGCCTGCACGTCTGGGAGGATATCTTCATCGCAGAGGTAATTGACCCAAAGACCGGTGAGCAGGTCGGGGAGGGCGAGAAGGGGGAGCTGGTCCTGACGACACTTGTCCGCGATGCGATGCCGCTCTTGAGGTACCGGACGGGGGATATAACGAGGATTCTGGCCACCGACAGATGCTCCTGCGGAAGGACCCACATCAGGCTCGAGAAGTTCCTGGGAAGGACCGACGACATGCTGAAGATCAGGGGTGTGAACGTCTTCCCGAGCCAGATCGAGCACATACTCATGGATATACCCGAGCTCAGCGAGAACTACCAGATCGAGCTAGAGACCAGGGGCCTCATGGACGAGATTACGGTCGTTTCCGAGATAGGCAAGGATGCGTTTACCGGAGAGGTATCCGACCTGATGAACCTCAGGCAGGGTGTGGAGTCCATATTCGCCAGCAAGATAGGCCTCAGGATCAGGGTCAGGTTCGTAGAGCCCGGTACAATTGAGAGGAGCACCGGGAAGGCAAAGAGGATAATCGACAGGAGGAAGGAGGAATGAATATGGTAGGCGTGGAGCAGATATCAGTCTTTCTTGAGAACAAGCCGGGGCGGCTCCAGCACGTCACACAGAAGCTGGGCGATGCTGGTGTTAGCATCAGGGCCTTCGTCGTGGCCGAGGCAGGAGAGTTCGGCATGATCAGGGTCATAGTCGACAATCCCGTGGTTGCCCTGGATACCCTCAGGAAGGAGGGGTTCGTCTGCTCCCGGACGGAGGTCCTATGCGTTGAGATACCCGACGCCCCCGGGGAGCTCGCCAGGCTCTCCCTCAGATTAGAGAAGGCCTCCGTTAACATCGACTACGCCTACGCATTTCTAACGACGACCGAGAAGGCCATAATCGTCATAAAGATGGATAAGACGGAGGAGGGTCTGGGGGCACTCCAGGGTGACTACCGAATTCTGACCGCGGAGGAGATCCAGGAGCTGTAGCAACGGCGGGTACGCCGATGAGCCTGCTAACGATTCTCGCCGCCATCCTGGCCGTATTCATCATAGCGATAATCGCCTCTGCGATTATAACCAGGCTGAGCAACGCCGGGAGGGTGGCCCGGGTTGAAATGGGGGACCTCGTATCTGGATACCTTCCCCCGGGAACCCTCTACGAGACCATGGCCGAGGTGAAAATAGTGGATTTCACCGGACTGGACTCACCCTCGGTACTTGTCCTCCAAGCCGGGGGATCGGAAATGCAGGCGGTTGACCCGGATGGGGCACTGGGCATAGCTGAGGCAACTGGCACATCATTGTTGCCCTCTGATCCAGGTTCCATGACCGGGGAGGACAAAATCCTCGGAAGTTACAGGGTGATCTGCACGCTTGAGGATCTCCCCATCCCACACCTGAAGGTTAGGGCTGCCAGGAAAAAAGCCTGGGAAAAAAGCCTAGGGAAAAAAGCCTAGGAAAAAAAGCCTAGGGAAAAAAGCCTAGGCCTTTACCTCTTCCACCTCGGCCTGTATTTCCTCCTCGGGGGATTTGGGAGGCTTCCTGATCAGGAGGAACCACCCCAGGAACAGTCCGCCACCGAATATCGGGAACATCATGATCTGTGCCCACGGTAGTATGTACCCCCGGGAGCTTCTGACCTCGAAGGTCTTCTCCTGACCTGGCTCAAGGTCCGTCCATATGAAGATTGAACCGTACGCCCTGCCCTCGACGGGATCCCTCAGGACGTAATCGACGCCCTCCTCCAGGTCATTTCCAGACTCCTTGACGTTTTTAACCTTCATCGGCCTGGAGAGGTAACGGTACTCCAGTCTGCTTTGGTCGTCGAGCCTCATCTTGACGGTGAAGCCCTCCACGGAGCTTTCTCCGTTGTTCTTCACCGTTATGAACACCGTTCCCCCGGTGTCCTCCGATGTGGCCGAGATGTCCACGTCGACCTTGTCCAGTGCGTACTGGGCCAGGTCCTCGACTGTGGTCCACCACACCGAGTCCTCCTCATCGTCCAGCTCCATTATCTCCTGGACGTGATCCTCGTACCTGGCCAGGGTGATGGGGAGGTTGTATATTCCCCATGGGACTATCCTGGTAACCAGGGCACCGCCCCTCTTGTAGACGTCCTCCCAGTAGAACAGGTCGGTGGACTCAGTGATGGAATCGAAGTAGAAGTTGTTCTCCACCACGACAGCCCGGGGCTCGAAGCCCTCGGCGGTTTCCTCGTAGGCGCCATTAAGGTAGAACGGGTAGATGGATCCGTATAGGTCGTACGGGAAGTCGACCTTGTATATCCCGCCCACCATCATGTCAAAGCCCGCCCGGAAGGCGGCCATGTAGGCGTCGTCGCTGATCAGGATCTCCTCTGGCACGAAGCTGAAAACGTATGCGGGGTCGTCGACACCCAGCACGGATTCCATGGCATCCCTGCCGTCGGACAGGTAATTCGACGCCCTCCTCATGCTCTGCTTGGCAATCTTGCCGTAGTTGATCAGGTCATAGGCGCCCAGGGCCAGTTTGTTGCCCTGGTCTGCCAGGGATCTCAGAGCGGTCTTCCCCGGTTCCCAGTAGGTGAGGTTATATCCTGCATCCCACCGCAGGGTCTCGTTAACCCTGAAGACCACAGCGGCCGTGTAGCTAAGGCCCAGCTCGGCCATAAGGTCCTCCACCACCTTGTAGTTCTCTATGTTCTCGGAGAAGCTATCCGGCTGGGTGAAGTTCTCCGTGTAGCCGGGAACGGGGAATGTATAGTAACCGTCAAGTATCGGTGCGTAGGCGAACCACTTCCCGTTGGGGTAGAGTCCCTTGGATATCATCACACCGTTCTGTGAAGCCCACTCGACCGCCCTTGCCACAAGGAATGACATGCTGTAGTCCCTCTCGATGAAGAAGTAACTGGCCTTGTCGTAGACGTAGTAGGGCCGGGCGAACCACACTATCCTTCCGAAGCCGAAGTCCTTGGCGATGATCTCCGGGGCCAGTGTTCCCTTTTCCACCCCGGTAGTGGTCTCCCCGGTCTGCTTGACCAGATTCGAGATAGCATATCTAGTGTCACTCCTCTTCTCTATCCTTATTCCGTGGGCGTAGCTCTCCGCCGTCCTCTGCTGGCCGGCGAGGTTGTGAGTAACGTGCTCGATCGGGGCGTAGAACATCCTTGTAATGTAGTGAAGGTCATTCGTTATCGAGAACTCCCCGACTATCTGCTGGTCCTTCCATCCCTGGGAGGGCCTGTCCTGAAGGTCAAGGGCCTCCCTGATATACATGGAGGATATGGTGTGCATGACCAGACCGAGGCCATCGTTCTCAATGGCTTCCAGGATGATGTCATCCTTGTCAAGCTCATCCAGGCGATTTCCGTTATCCACGACGACCGAGTACTTAAGGTCGGACCCATCGTATAACGTGTCCCGGGTCAGGGCAGTGGCATCGATCTCATCGTAGGGGAATCCCCACAGGTCCATGAGCCAGCGGGTTATGTTATTGAAGTTCCTGGCCTCCTCGGCGGTCCAGTACTGCTCGGTTCCCGCCCCGGTTTCCGGGATCTTTAGAACGAGGACCTTTAGACTGGACTTCGTGCTGGAGAGCTTTGCCTCAACTGGAAGGCATATTACAAAGACATTTAGCAGAATCAACAGGGAAAGAACCGAACTCGAGAGCTTCCTCAAAACAGGTGCACCTCCGATCGAAAAGGTACGATCACTCGGGCGTCTAGACGGTTGCGCGCTCCATCGATACACTTAATAAATGTTTCATGCGGGCATTCAATAAGTGTTTTTCGGGCAAAAGAGCCCTGTTTGGCTCTTTTCAGGCAAAAATAGCCCTCTCAGGCCTTCAAAAGGGATATAGATGAAGGTGGACACCCATATTCATTCAAATCACAGCCTTGAATGTGATCCCGAGCTCTGCAAACCGGGCCTTATTTTGAAGTCCGCGAGGAAGGCGGGAATCGATGCACTCTGCATAGCGGACCACGATACCCAGGACGGCTACCGTGAGGCCCTCAGGCTGCGGAATGATGGCGATCCCCTAATTATACCTGCCTGCGAGGTCTCCACTACTCGTGGCCATCTTCTGGTAATTGGCGTTGAGAGAGCCTGGGAAAAGGGAGCGGACCCCGTTGAGGTCCAGGAAGCCGTGGAGTCTGAGGGCGGGTTACTTTCGGCACCACACCCCTTCTACCTCTCCAGGATATCATCAAGCTGGCTGGCCAGAGAGCTCGGTACAGCAGTGGAGGTCTTCAATGCGATGGCCTCGATACTGATATACCCCAACCTCGTTGCCCGTAAGTTCGCCTCAAAGTACGACCTGCCCGTAACCGGAGGGAGTGATGCCCACAGGTTCGAGATGGTCGGACTTGGAGTTACCGAGACCCCCAGCGATGACCCGGATGGCTTCATATCCGACGTCAGGAAGAAAAGGGCAAGGGTCTACGGACAAAGGCCGGGCCTGCTCTTCTCTGCTAGGTTCGCCCTGGGCTCCGCGGCAGGAATGCTTGGAAGCATTGGCAGGACTAGAGACCCCTGACCATGTAGGGTTCCTGGAGGAAATATCCCGCGTCCCTGTAGTATGCCCTTGCACCTATCCCCGATGTTACCCACAGCTTCTCAAAACCGGCGCCCCTTGCCATCTCCTCGGCCCTGGTGAGAAGGGCTCTCCCGAGGCCCCTGTGCTGGAAATCCCCCGGTGAGGGTCCGGCTCCCACCTCGACCGCCCTGCCGTATGTGTGGAGCTCCCTCACCCTGCACTTCCCACCATCCTGGATGCTCAGCCTCAGGAATGCCGCCAGAGTTCCCTCCACGTCCTCGTATGAGAGGAAAACCTCCTCACCCCCTGCGACGCCGTAGGACCTCTCCACCAGTCGGAGCTCCCCGGGTTCCCGGGAGGCCCTAGCAACCTCCCGACACCGTATGCACTGACATTTCCTCCCCCCGGACTTGAGCCTGAGCTGCACCCGGTTCCTCATATCCGAGGCCCTCGGCCCCGCCTCGATCATCCTCGATGGAATGTCCCTCATCACCCTCTTGATCCTAACCCACGGCGGGACCAATTCCTTAACGGCAACGAGTAATTCCTCGAGAACCTCGTCAGTCAGGGGCTTATACTCCCCATTCCTCCACATCTCAAAAAGTCGTGTGCCCCCTATGACTAGCGTCGGGTATATCTTCAGCTCATCGGGGCGAAACCTAGGATCCCAGAAGAGCTTCCGGAAGGATTCCAGGTCGGTGGCTTTCTCTGAACCCGGCAGCCCCAGCATCATGTGCGCGCACACCTTCAACCCAAACGAGCGAGATGAGTGAAAAGCCGAAGCGATGTCATTTACGTTGTGGCGCCTACCGACTTCGCCAAGAACCCTGTCGGAGAGGGTCTGGACGCCCAGCTCCACTCGGGTGCCCCCCAGAGCCATCATTGCTTCTACCTCACCCGGTCCGCACCAGTCCGGTCTGGTCTCGAAGGTAATTCCTACTGGTCGGGAAGTCCCTCCCTCCGCCCCGGCAATGGACCCACCAAGCGTACTCCGTGTTTTACCCGACATGGCATCCAGGCACCTGGCGACGAACCACCTTCGGTACTCCAGGTCCATTGCGGGGAACGTACCTCCTTGGACTATCAGCTCGACCTTGGTGGTCGGGTGGCCCATGGATTTAAGCTGTTCAAGACGGCTGGAGACCTGTAGATGGGGATCATAACCACACTGTATTGCCCTCATGGAGGCCGGCTCGTTCCCCGTGTAGCTCTTCGAGGCCTCTGGGAATTCAGGGCAAAATATACAATTCCCGGGACATGTCTGGACCGGGGAGGTCTGGACGGCGACCACCGCCACCCCGGAGGCGGTTCGCGAGGGCTTGAGCATCAGCATCGGGAGGACCCTCTCCCTCTCATCATCCCTCGCCCTGGACAGTATGAATGGGTGGGAGGGAAGCTCGGGTAATCCCAGCTCCTTCGAGAGCCTTCTCTTCTCATCCTCCAGGTCCTGGCGATCGGCTATCTCTCCATCGATGATGGCCCTGATCAACCTCCTCGCCAGGACATCTGGACCGTTCACGGACATGGAACCCGATCCGGGAATATTAATAGTCCCGATAATGGTCAGCTGCTCCACGCCTGATAAAATTTATTAGATCAACAGGAGGATGCCGGAGAACTCTGCCCCGGTGGTGTAGTGGCCTATTCCCCGATGGGGAGGTCAATCATCTGGGACTGTCACTCCCAGGACCCGGGTTCAAATCTCGGCCGGGTGGGGGTAAGGGCTGCCTTGCCCCCCGGAAAGCGCTTGAACCCGTTCCTGGAAATGGGAGTGGCCCCCATATGCTAGTAACATTTTTTAAATCAATTGATGTTTCTAGAATCTTATATCCTTAACGGAGCCATGGCGCTCTATCGGCGTCGGTCCGGAGGGTGGCAAACCGCCTCACGTTGATGGACCGAATTCCGCGCTGTGGATCAATTATGAGGACCCAAGTTCCGAGCGTGGATGCGCTCTTTGGGTTTGATGCGGATTTCGGCCCCCTGACAATGGGACTTTGCGATCAAAGACTCCGGTTGATCCTGCCGGAGGGCATTGCTATTGGGGTTCGACTTAGGAATGCTAGTCTACCGACTTTCCTTTATGGAATGGAGGGGCGGACAGCTCAGTAACACGTGGCCAACCTGCCCTCGTGTGGGGAATACCCTCGGGAAACTGAGGCTAATACCCCATAGGTGGAGAGATCTGGAACGACTCCTCACTGAAAGCTCTGGCGCACGAGGATGGGGCCGCGGCTGATTAGGTTGTAGGTAGTGTAAAGGACCACCTAGCCTTCGATCAGTACGGGACGTGGGAGCGTGAGCCCGGAGACGGGTACTGAGACAAGGACCTGGGCCCTAAGGGGCGCAGCATTCGCGAAAACTTCCCAATGCGCGCAAGCGTGAGGGGGGAACCCCAAGTGCCAGCACAAAGTGTTGGCTTTTCTGGAGTGTGAAAAGCTCCAGGAATAAGGGCTGGGTAAGACCGGTGCCAGCCGCCGCGGTAACACCGGCAGCCCAAGTGATGTCCGGTTTTATTGGGCTTAAAGCGTTCGTAGCCGGCTTGTTAAGTCCCCGGTCAAATCCGACGGCTCAACCGTCGGCTATCTGGGGAAACTGGCAGGCTTGAGGCCGGGAGAGGTCAGAGGTACTCCTGGGGTAGGGGTAAAATCCGATAATCCTGGGGGGACCACCAGTGGCGAAGGCGTCTGACTGGAACGGGCCTGACGGTGAGGGACGAAACCCTGGGGAGCGATCCGGATTAGATACCCGGGTAGTCCAGGGCGTAAACGATGTGGGCTGGGTGTGGGCCAATCAGAAGGATTGGTCTATAC
>Ga0180433_10000410_pt1 | contig 73414 bp, 59 predicted proteins | sample SS_ome_8_FD_132980 | JGI IMG/M metagenome (GOLD analysis project Ga0180433, IMG submission 132980) | Hypersaline lake sediment archaeal communities from the Salton Sea, California, USA - SS_1_D_1 metaG | ecosystem: Environmental > Aquatic > Non-marine Saline and Alkaline > Hypersaline >...
AGCTCGACCGCGTCGCGTTTGAACTGTGTGGTAAAGTGCCGACGTGGCTGGGTTGGACTCATGGTGCACCTCCTGTAGAAATATCGCTCTTTTTGGGGTGTCCACCAAAACATAGCAACTCCATCCCGTTTCACGTTTAGTGTCCCTCGTAGAGATCACTAGTGGGACAAGTGTTCCACACAAGCGCCGTCTCACGTTTCACGGTCTTTCAACAAATATGTCGCCCGCCGGGGCTCACTAATTTCCTTATACCCAATACCCTATTCCCCTTTTGTCTCCCGTTTCACTACTCACTCAAATTTGACAAATAATCCAATCTCGATAATTTCCGATTACCATAAAAGAACAATACAAAAACACATAAGTAACCCGTTGTGCGAAATTGCCTAAATTGCCTCAGAAAAAGTGCCAGAAAGACTTGTCATTCTGAGTCTAAGCGAAGAATCTCCTTGAGGAGAGTGATAACCCTTCACTGGAGATTCTTCACTGCGTTCAGAATGACACAATAAGCACTTTTTCTGTTAGCCCCGTCCAAACATTGATAGATAAATGGCATTTCACACAACGGGTATAAGTAAGATTATCCCTTGGGGATCCCTTCGGGGAGAGTATGATTAAGATTAAGAAATATTTACCTGAACACTCGTACACTCGAACACTTTAACACTCCGTTCCTCTCCATTTGCTCCTTCATCGGAAACCCAATATATTTAGGCCGTTATGAGAATCGGACCATTACATATTCCAAGCCGGGTATTGCTGGCTCCCATGGCTGGAGTGACGGATCATATTTACCGCGTTATTTGCCGGGAGTACAGCGCCGGATTAGTATATACAGAGTTCGTCAGTTCCAATGGGATCATACGGGAAAACGAACGCACACTCGAGATGCTGCATTTCGAGGAGCGTGAACGCCCGATCGGTATCCAGATTTTTGGGGATGACGCAGATGTCCTCGCAGAAAGCGCTGGCTATCTCGCCGAATCACTGGAACCGGATCTGATCGATTTAAATTTCGGCTGTCCGGTCCCCAAGGTGACAAAAAAGGGTGCCGGATCCGCCATTTTGAAGGATCAGAAAAAGGTCGGCGAAGTCTGCGAAAAGGTGGTCAACGCAGTAGATATCCCCGTGACGGTGAAAATGCGTAGCGGCTGGTCTGCACAGGAAATCGTCGCCCCGGAATACGCGCAGCTGATGGAATCGGTTGGAATAGTTGCGATCACGGTCCATGGACGCACTACTCAAATCCGGTATGAGGAACCATCAGATAACTCCGTTATCGCCGCGACCAAAGAAGCCGTAACCATTCCGGTCATCGGTAACGGCGATATTCTGGAACCGGAAGACGCCCAACACATGGTAGATGAAACCGGCTGTGATGGTGTAATGATAGCCCGCGGTGCCCTTGGCAATCCATGGATATTGCACCGAACCCATCATTATCTCGAAACGAGAGAACTACTCCCGGAACCGGATTACGCAGACCGGTTGAATTTATGCTTCCGGCACCTCCGGCTTAAAGAAGAAGAAAAAGACTCAACCCTGGCAGCAATGCTGATGAAAAAAAATATCGGCTGGTATCTAAAAGGCATGCCTAACGCATCAACCATGCGCAAGCTTATTAACAATAGCCATGAGACCCGGGAGATGTATAACCTTCTGCGTGACTATGCCTTGGAACAGGATATAGAACTCAAACCAGATGAACAGTCATATTTGCACCAAAAAAGTGCGTGATTATCCCGGAATAATTCTTTGAATATACCTGCCGAAATTCCTAAGCAAATCGATTCCCTTCACGATACTTCGCAATGCCGTTAACTCTTCGGCAGAACCACGCCAAATCTCGTTAATTATCTCTTTTTCCCGGTCGTCATCACCGTTTAACAGGTGGTCCACAAGCGCTAAAGCTACCACCACATCGTCAACATAGCCGACCGGCCCGGTAATGGCTTCCGGAATAACGTCGAAAGGTAATATAAAATATCCAACGGCAACTGTAACGCGCCGCTTTGTCTTTTTTGAGACTTCGGGATGGTTAATTAGGCTGATGAGCAGGTGCAAGACCAGTGGCCCGGCTTTAACCAGTCGGATGGATGTTTTTATCGGGAGAGCCTTGAGTAATTTATATTTCTCCCTGTACTGTGTCACACTTTGGTCCCAGCTGTCGATTTTCACTTCAAATTTGTCGTAATATGAATTTAATTTTTCCTGGTCCACTTTTGAATCCACCTGTTTTAATTCCATCTCTTAGATTATTCTACCGAATGGAATGCAAAGTGTAAAGCGTCCAGTGCTTATGCTAGTATATTATATCCGCCCAGAGCAAATGTGTAGCAGCCCGTTATTGTATTTCATATCCATCAATGTTAGTTGTATCACAAACGCCAGAACCTCGTGACGTACAACACGATAAGGACAAAGCACAAGTTATATGTTTAGATAAAGGAAAGAGACAGGGGATTATCCATGCGACAGACAATCTTCTTATGCATACTCTTTTTTATGTTCCTGTGCACATTTTGTAATCAACAACAATTTGACGAAGAAGCACTGGCGGAAAAAATTAATACATCGGATAGTACTATTAAAGCGCTTGTCAATAATACCAGAACCGAGATAACACAGAATATTGGCGATACCATTTATAGTGCCCGCACCCAGTTTATCCTGGAGTCGGCCAGATTCCGTCTGGACTCACTCCGGCATTCCATCGACAAATATACCAAAGAAACCTTTCAACTGGTGGATACCCGTCTCGAACAAATCATCTACCAGACGGAGCAGGAATTACTTGAGCTCAAGGAGGTCACCGGCAGAAACACCAACTCTTTTTACGATGATTTCGCAGGGGATCTGGAGAATTCATAGGGTTTCCGGGGTCGAAATCTGTATGCTGTGAACACGATAGGAATTTCTATCGACATTCAATCATCATAGTCCCGTTTAAACGCACAATAAATACTTTCATTATATCCTAGTAAATTTACCCACCTCACCAGGCAGCGTTCTTGGTCCATAGGACTCCCTACGGGGCCCCGGAAAGATCCCTTCAGGAAAAACCGCCGGGGTCACGATCATGTTTACCGTTTATGTCCTAAAAAGTGATTCGCAGAATTATCACTATATCGGCCATACCAAGAAGCTGAAACATCGACTCAAGGCACACAATGCCGTTAAAGTCCGATTAACAAAGGGACATCGACCTTTTACGGTTATCTACACTGAGGAATACCGAACGAAATTAAAATTTACTACACGCGAATACTATCTCAAATCGCCAGCCGGAAATATCTGACTTCGATCCAAATTACAATCCCAAGGTCTCTGGTAAATTCCCCGTTGGATTCACCCGAAAATTCGAATATATTTGCTCACACAAACGGAGGTGTAGTCCTAACTGGTAAGGCAGCGGTCTTGAAAACCGCCGGGTTTACGCCCTTGGGGGTTCGAATCCCTCCACCTCCGCACTTGTTGGATTCCCACGACTTTAATGTTTCAGGTCTTTGCATATTCCTTTCCTGGGGGATTACACAGGCTCATGTTGTTCCAGAACTCATGCACGAAGAGATAAACCATATAATCTTTGGGGCCCAGAACACACTTGGACCGCCCCGTATATAGGAGTGAAAAATTATGATACGACTCGTCATCGGCTATTTTCTGACCGCCCTGGTCTTCTTCGCTATCGACCTGGTCTGGCTAGGCGTGGCTGCCCGTGGGCTCTACCAACGCTACCTTGGACACCTGCTTGGCGACGTGAACTGGGCCGCCGCCCTCATCTTCTACCTCCTGTTCATTGTGGGGATCTTCATCTTCGCGATTATGCCAGCGGTGGAGCGGGACTCGGCATGGCACGCGGTACTCATGGGCGGGCTTTTTGGCTTCTTCACCTATGCCACGTACGACCTGACGAACCTGGCCACCCTCGCTGACTGGCCACTTGGCATCGTATTTATCGACATCGCCTGGGGGATCGTGCTGACCGCTTCCGTCGCCTTCGCGGGCTACCAGATTATGACCTGGCTGGGGTGAGGATCGATCCCGGTTGCTTTGATGGACGGCGATCGCCCGGTTCGATTGCTTATCGAACAGGATATCGGCGTAGAACGGCATACGTATGATTGAATTATCACAACCGAGTGAGGAAGACCTAGAAGAGTAATTTGGAGGTTATGGCATGGTACCTGGCAACACCCGAACCGCCGGAAAACAGCCGTAGGGACCGGTGCCTCTCGTTGCCACTCTGTTGCCATTCTGCTCTGATTTTAAACGATTTGGGACGATTTGAGGTGACCAGACTATGAAATACCTGATACCCCAGAACGCAGGTGAGACGGTCGTTTTATTGCCTGGGTATATCGGTATAACGGAACGCCCCGAAGCGCGTCTTGAAAACCGCCGGGTTTACACCCTTGGGGTGTTCTCCCGCCATGGACTCCTCCCGGAGAAATCCCTCCACCTCCGCTACCGGAAAACCCCTTTGCCACATTTGCGCCATTTTTGCCACTGGGTAGTGGCATAATAACTTATAAGCCCTACTCCGGCATCTCCTGTTGCGGGAATGGTGGATGAGCCGGCCAGGTAATCGGGTCTTCCTTGATTTTTTCCATGAGGACTTCGACCCCCTTCTGCAACTGGGGATCCCGTCCGTCTATCATATCTTTGGGCGTCAAATCGACCGTGATATCCGGTGTCACACCCTCGTTTTCGACGATCCACTCACCATCCACGCTGTAAATCCGGTAATCCGGCGCAGTGAGCATCCCACCATCAATCATCGGGATATACATGGAAAGCCCGACCAATCCACCCCATGTCCGGGTACCTATGACCGATCCCATACCGCGCTGGCGGAATTCCTGCGGCAGCATGTCGCCCCCTGATCCCGCCTGCCGGTTAGTCAGGCAGACCATATGCGCTCTGACCACCTTCGAGGGCGCGGTTTGATCATGCGAATACCGCCGGGTCCAGTACGACATCACCGGGTGATCCAGCCGCCGGAGAAAGATATCCGGGTCCAGACCGCCACCGTTATACCTGCCATCGATTATCAGGCCTTCCTTGTCGAGTTGCGAATAATAATACTGGGGAAAAATCTGGGCTGATCCCATATAGGTATCGGGAAAATACAGGTACCCGATTTTTCCGTCTGACATCTGTTCCACCATCTGCCTGTTGTGCTCGAGCCATGCGAAATGGCGTATCCGGTACTCGCTGTGATCCGGTTGTACAGTTACCTCCCTCGCTCCGCTGGTCGAGGGCTCATCATTCACAAGCAGGGTGACCTGCTGACCGGCAAGGTTCTGAAAATAAGTGTAGATATTTTTGGCTGCAGATACCGGTGTACCGTTCACCTCAAGCAGGTACTCACCCTCTCGAATATTGACATGGGGTTTTCCCAGTGGCGGTGTAATATCGTAGGTCCAGTTCGGCGTATCATAGATCTTCCCGAATCTATAGCGATCGGCGGATTGATCCACGGTCCAGTCCACGCCTAACAACCCCACATTAACACGGTCGGCATCCCTGGTATCATCCCCACCATACACGTAGGTATGCGAGGTGCTGAGTTCGGAAATCATCTCTCCAATGATGTAGTCCACATCCTGCCTTCGGGAAGCAAATTGCAACATATCACCGTACTTATCACGCATAGCAGGCCAATCGATGCCCCGCATGTTCGGCTCATAGAAGAAATCCCGCTGCATCCGCCAGGCTTCCTGAAAAATCTGCTGCCATTCTTCCACCGGATTGATGTGCATTGTGAGATCCGACAGATCCAGGTTTTCCCCACCCGAATTCCGGGCAGTAGCATCGATAATACCGACATCATGTCGCTTTTTATATGCAATGACATCACCATCTGCGGAGATCTTATAACTGTCAATATTTTCGATGACGGTTTCCTCTTTCCGATCCTCCAGTGAAAAAGCGTACAGGTTCATCGGACCGACATCCCTGAATTCGAACTTATTGAAATCACCGTCGTCCTTGTTGAGATAGAAGACCGTGGATTCATTTGTCTCCAGGGACCTGTAATTTCCTCGTTCTAGTGGAAATTCTTCTACGCGTTCGCTCAGCCCCTCGAATTCTATCTCTACCCGAACCTCATCCGGTTCGTCTGCGTTTTCATCCTCTGTCTCCCCAACTTCATCGCTCTGGACCGGAAATAGCGGTTCGCCATCCTCCTTAAGCGTCACCGCATAGATGTTTGCCACATCTTTGTAGACCATCTCCCATTCAAAATCACCAAACGTGGGATTAAAGTTCCTGTTTGAGATAAACAGTAGGTGATCGCCATCACGGGTAAACGCCGGACCGAAGTCGTTGAACAATCCGTCGCTGACCCTGTGGATCTCACCGGTATTGAGCGAATAGATATACACCTGATAGGTCCAGCTGGAATCCATCATCGAATACGCGATATACCGGCTGTCCGGGGACCAGGCATAGTCCGATATGGGCTTCCTATTAATCGACACGTCGATATTCTCGTAATGGGCTTTGTCGACCTTCGTAATTCGTTTCGACTCCACATCCAGGATATACAACGACAATGTCTGATCGGTAAAGGCGATCTTGCCTCCGTCTGGCGACCACCGGAGTGCGTGCCGGTATCCGCTGCTGTTTTCGGTCAATTTTATCGGTTCCGACTTACCTTTTGGGTCGGTGAGATAGATCTCGTATTCGCCGGTCGCATCCGATAAATACGCTATACGTTTTCCGTCTGGTGACCACACGGCATCCTTTTCCCGGGCATCTGATGTTTTTGTAAGGTCACGCGTTGTGCCGTGTTCCCGGGGCACCGAGAACAACTCACCACGGGCAACTGTGACCATTCGTTTACCTTCAGGCGAAACATCGTATTCCGTCAGGAAATCTTTTACGTCTTTTGTGTACGGTCGTCGTTCGGGCAAATCAGTCTTAATGGTTATCGGGATTTCCCGGGATTCCTCCGTCACGATATCATACAGTCGAAGCGTTGCGCCGTGTTGATACACGATTTTATTTTGCCCGTTGCTCGGATAGCGGACATCATATTCTTCATGATCGGTCAACTGCTCGTTTTCTCCGGTAGCCGGATTGTACCGATACAGGTTCAGCCGCCATCCACGGTCTGAACTGTAATAGATATTGTCATCGATCCACATGGGAAGGCGATCCGTGCCCTCAAAATCAGTGAGTTGCCTGGATTCCTGTGTCTCAAAATTGTAAAGATACAGTTCCTGGGCGGTTCCGCCGCGATAGCGCTTCCAGTTGCGGCGTTCACGGGAGACTTTATTGTACACTATCTGCTTACCTTCTGGCGAAAAGGCTCCATAGGATGCTTCAGGCAGCGGCAATTCCTCGAGCCCGGTTCCATCCGGCGAAATCAGAAATAACCGGTTAAACCGGCTGTGACTGTTCCGGGAGGAGCTGAACAGTATTTTATCTTTCGATGGCACCCAGTCGATCACCTGGTCATATCCGGGATGAAATGTCACCCGGGTAATATCTCCTCCGTACCTGTTCATGACATACACATCACTGTTGCCATCATACGAGCCAACGAACGCTATCTGGGAGCCGTCCGGCGAAAATCGAGGAAAAGCCTCAGATCCGTCGTGCATAGTGATTCTTGTTGCGACACCACCCTCGGTGGATGCAATCCAGATGTCACCCCCGTATACGAATGCCACCGTATCTTCATACACGTCAGGGTACATCATAATCCCCTTATGCTGAGTTGCACTTTCAGCTGATTTGGTAATAAATGGGGTTAAGACAACTACGATAACAAGCAGCAAATAATGCAGGAATTTCTTTGGAACAAGCATTGTCCTTTCTCCTTTGTTGTGAAGTGATACAGAATATTTGTTCCGATAAAGTGTGAGAGCACGGATTTAACCATTGTAATGAGAGTAAAGATTAATGTGATTTAATATAAGTCATCCTGAACCGCCGTCAAAACATCTGATGGAAAAAAGTATCTTTTACCGACAGGGTGCATCGCTCCAGGGAACCACACAGAAACTAAATACAAATCCGTTTCGTTGCATGGCATTTTATAATGCAATTTCGATCGGGATGACTAGAAAAAGTTTTAGGAAGGCTTGTCATTCTGAGCATGAACGTTCCGTGGGGACCACTGGTGCGGAAGAATCTCCTCTAAATAGCTCCGGAGCAATGAGTGAGGAGATTCTTCGCTTCACTTCGTTCCACTCGGAATGACATTTTCTTTTGTTTTTTTATATAAGAGAACAACTGCTGATACCATGCCGAAGAGGTTCCTTCTAGATCTGAGCGTGAGTGTCCAAAGGGATCCCTGGTGGAGAAGAATCTCACCATTATGTGCAATCATTTTTCCCTAAATATTCTTTTCCGGCAGGTCTCACCGGAGATTTCCGGTAAATGAATCCTCCCTGAGCACTGCCTTTAGAATTACAAAGCGGGCACTTTTCCTGATGCAGTTGAAAAAAAAGCCTCCGTATCCTTATAAGGATACGGAGGCTTCAGTTTTGTGATAGCGTTCGGCGACCCGGTTTATTCCGTGATCTGATCCAGCCAGCGCATCATAAGACGGACTCCGACCCCTGACGCGCCCTTTGGTATATAAGGCCGGTCTTCGCTCCACCACGCGGTGCCGGCGATATCCAGGTGTGCCCATTTGGTTTCGCCGACAAACTCCTTGAGAAATGCGCCTGCCGTGATAGTACCCGCCCCTTGGTTTCCGATGTTCGCGACATCGGCGACTTCGCTTTTTAGCTCACTGGTGTAATCGTCCCAGAGCGGCAGTTGCCAGCATCGCTCACCAGTATATTCACCAGCATCGATAATGGCTTTGATGAGATTGTCATTGTTTCCCATCAATGCAGAGGCACGGTGTCCCAAAGCAACAATTGCTGCACCGGTCAGGGTGGCAAAATTCACCATGTATTTCGGAGAAAACTCCTTTTCGGCATACGCCAGGGCATCTGCCAGCGCGAGCCGCCCTTCAGCGTCTGTATTCAGGACTTCGATCGTTTTCCCATTATAGGCTTTCAGGACATCTCCTGGCTTATATGCCTTTCCCCCGGGCATGTTTTCGGTGGCGGCCACGACACCTATAACGTTAATCGCCGGTTTTAACTCGGCAATGGCATGCATGATGCCGAGTACCGTCCCTGCGCCACACATATCGAATTTCATTTCGTGCATGGACTTGGACGGTTTAATGGAAATCCCACCGGTATCAAAGGTAATTCCCTTGCCCACGAAGGCAACCGGCGGGTCTTCATTTTCACCACCATAATATTCCAGGATAATAAATTTCGGAGGTTCCTCCGTGCCTTTTGCCACACCGGAGAATGCTCCCATCCCCATCTGTTCGAATTCTTCACGATCGTACACCCGGTACTTGAATCCACCGACCTTGGCTATCTGCTCGGCTTCTTCCGCTAATCGGGAGGGTGTCATAATGTTGCTCGGATGTAGTGCAACATCTCTGACAAAGGCAGTAGCCCGGGCAAGTGCAGCACCCCTTTGAATGGCGGATTCAACTGCTGCGTCTGTTAAAATCCCCGCCTTTTTTGAAACAAAATATTTTTCCGTATCCTTGGTCCGATAATCGGTAAACTGATATGACCCGAGAATTAATCCTTCGGTTATTCCCTGGACAATTTCGGCCACTGGCTCTTCAAGTATGTCCCCGCCGAACACCTCGACTGCAAAATCGTTGAGACGACGGCTCTGTGCCGCACGGACTGCGCTTCCAGCGGCTTCCCTGGCATTATCTAGCGTAAATTTTTCTTTTTTCCCGAGACCTATTAACAAAATCCGGCGTATGAGAGCATCCTCTCCGAGATAAATCAATTCTGTTTGCCCGCTTTCACCCGTAAAATCATCCTGAGATAAGAGGGCATTTATCCTGCCATCTATCTGTGAATCATATTGTTGTTGCTGGGCAGATAGCTCTTTATCTTCGAAAATTCCGAGGCAAATTGCCGACCAATCCCTTGTTTTGATTTCCGGCTTAGCGGCGACCACATTTTCAAGATACATTGTATACTCTCCTGCTTGTATTATTGTCTGAACGCACCGAATGTAACAATTCTACGGGATGTGCCCAACCAAAATTGTCATTTGAAATATTATAAATTTCAGGCACGATCGGTAAAATTTATCAGAGTTTGTTCGGCCGAGATCTGTCCCGACTCCATCCAGAACAGGAATGTTTCGTCCGAGACACCGAACAATTTTTTTAAAGAGGTTTTACGATTTTGCAACACGGTTGCTATGCGCTTAATAAATCCCACTGTGATGAACCGGTGCACTGCTCCTTGCGTCATTCGGTACAAAATGTATCGATATGGGGCATGTATTTTGTCTCCCCGGATACGGCTGTGGAACTGGGATAATTCTATGTGGAATTCAATAGTATCAGTGCCTGACGTATTTTGCAATTGATAGAATAAACTGAATTTCCCCTCGTCATAATGGTTTGAATTGACTATTGCGCCTTTATGAAGTTCCAGAGTTAAAATGGATTTGTTGGCAGACGCGGATGCCCATATCCCTGAAAACCACAACAGAATGTGGTGTCCCAGCCGGGTTTTAATGATAGCCTCCGGCGGAAGATATTGGGAATTCGTGAGTTTGGACATCACGAAGTCTATATATGCAAAATAGAGCCGGCCGGTCACATGCAGGTTATCAACGCTGAACAGGTTGGGGGTTTGGATCAGTGGTTCGGGGATTCGTATCCATTGGTGGGAACGGATACTACCACCCGTGAAATTCAGTTCGGTATGAATATTTTTTGTTCTCACGCAGAAGGGGTTCCTTTTAACACAAACCATGTGCCGTGTCCACGTGAAAGGACTGTCCCGTTATTATCAAGCACAGCACCTTCCACAAAAACCAACTGTTTACCCACCTTTACCACTAGTCCAATACCCGTTTTCCCGTCAGTGGGCGCCGGGCGCCGAAATTGTATGGAAATATCCAATGTTGCTCCCCAATCCCATTGGTTGGTGCCACTGGGACTCGAAACTGCGTTTCCCATCACCGTATCAAGCAAAGTCATGTACACCCCACCATTAATCCATCCCAAAGAATTTTTATGGTGAGATATTAACGGTAACTCTGCCCGATACAAACCCGGTTGCTTTTCGACCGGTTTAATGCCAATCCAGGCTTTAAAGTCGTAAGTATTCATATCAAGTTCCTGCCTGTGTTATAAACAGATATATGGGATTTGCAATAGAAGCCAGCGGGGAATATTACATTTATCATTTCCCTGCGATGGCGGCAGTTTTGCTGTCCCGCTGACCCTGCAGAAAATTCGTGGGACATAAAAAAATTCTGTCTTATAGATCAGTTTACACCAACTTATGAAATCCGCAAGTAATTATTCCCGTTGATTTAAATTCCCCCGGCTTCCACCCGATATAAAAATTGCTGGACAAAACCGTTAAAACGTTCCGGGGCTTCGAGGTTTATCATATGTCCGGCCCCTTCTATCCGATGCCATTCAACCCGGGGGATATTTGCAGCCAACTTTTGTGCAATTACCCGAAAATCCCTTCGATCGTCGCTCCCGTGCATCACACATACGGGACATGATATATCCTGCAACCGTTCCGTATCATGTGTACTATTGCTTACCGCATTGTCATAATTCATCAGAGGTTTCCCGGAAAATCCGGCGGCCATTTCCCGCAACAACCGTGCATAATCAATTCGGGTGCGAACGCCCGCAAACATTGGGTCATTCAACCAATACTGCCGCATACGCCGCCGTAGTACCTCAGGGGTATTCGAGTGTCTGATTTTGTCCATGACCCCGGTATACGACGGTGACCAATCGTGACCAACCAGTGCCGACGATGCTAAAACCAGCCCGTTCACGCGCTGAGGAAATTTCAGAGCGAATTCCACTCCAACAGCCCCGCCCATTGACAATCCAATCAAAAACGCAGATTGGACGTGTAAGGCGTTTAACAGTGCCGAGATATCCTGGAGATACGTATCTATGGAATATTGTATATCCGGTGCATCAGAGAACCCATGCCCTCTGAAATCAAGTCCTATTGTCATGTATTCATGCCGGAAAAACTCATATTGTGGCTTCCACATCCGGCTGTCAAAGGAAAGACCGTGTAAATAGACAATAACCGAACCACTTCCGTATTGCAGATAATGCAACCGATGATCTGGCAGTTCAATAAATGGCATTGGACAGGATTTTTACTTGAATTATCTTTGGAAACATGATAGTATTTTATCCGCTTAAGGACAATCACAATTTCAAATAATGTTACCCGGATCATATTTTAATCATTCATCCTCAAATATATTAGGCTCGAATTATGCGACGGTTCTGGTACATATCAATACGATTAACGGGATTCCTGGTGCTTGCCACTCTTTTCCTGGTTTTGCATACTCCGGTATCCCTGGCGCCGACGTTACCGGCAACAACTTATGATGTGGAAAACGGAATTTATGCCCCGCTCATTGATAAACTTGCGAAGGATGGATATGCGCAAGAAAAAGTTCAATCCCTGTTTTCACCAGGAAATGATGTGTTCTTTGCCCGGCTGACGAAAATCAACCTGGTGCACAGAGAACACCCCGCCCCGTATAAATCTATGTATAATTCCGGAGCTGTGAATGCGATCCGCGAGTATATAGAAGCCAATAACCGAATTTTTACCGATGTTTCCGATAAATACGGGATCGCGGCGGGTTTTATCGGTGCGATTCTGTATGTCGAATCGCGGTTTGGCCGATCGGTCGGTGAACATCCTGTATTATATGTGTTAAGTTCAATGACCCTAGCACCGGAAGAGTGGAATATCCGTCATTTAATTGAAGAACTGGATAAAGAATTCCCCAATTTGACTGCGTCCGAACGCGAAACGAAGATCGAGTATCTCCGCCGGCGCGCCTCGGTGAAAGCAGACTGGGCTTACCGGGAGTTGGTTGAGTTATTGGAGATACGGGATGCTCATAACATTGCGATTCAACAGCTTGAAGGTTCGTGGGCCGGTGCCTTCGGTATCCCTCAGTTTATGCCTTCCTCGTTTAACGCGTATGCCGTTGATGGCAATGATGACGGGAAGACAGACATCACAGAAGCCCATGATGCCATTGCCTCAGTGGCAAACTATTTATACCGAAATGGCTGGCGCGGACGGTTAACTGATTATCAAAAGCGCAAAGCCCTCTGGCGATATAATCATTCCGATCCGTATGTAGACCTTATCATGAAACTGGCAACCGCCGCTGAATCCTGAGGATATCCTCGCGCGAATTCCCTGATTCAACCCATTATGACTTTGGATTAATTCACTTTTCATTTCGGCGAATGCAATACGGGTTCGTCTGGAGTAAATCACATAGAAATACGCTTTAAAAAAAAGCGGGCGGTCTGAAAACCGCCCGCCAGACTTCAGTCCACTATTGAATTAGTGGTTATTTGCTCTTCCGCAGCCGTACAACTTTCTGCGTGAGATCAACGACGCGCATTGCGTAACCGGATTCGTTATCATACCATCCGGATATTTTTACGAAGTTATCCCGCAGAACCCGTGTCAGCGGAGCATCGTAAATAGCTGAAAAACGATTCCCGACGATGTCAACAGAAACCAACGGTTCTTCGTTGTACTGGAGATAGCCCTTTAGATTCGTGGCTGAGGCTTCGAGATATGCCTTGTGTATATCTTCTTCAGTGACCTTCTGGTTAAGTTCCAGAGCCAGGTCAACGATCGAGCCGTCAGGAATCGGCACACGATATGCCATGCCATCCAGTTTGCCATCGAGTTCAGGGATCACTTTCCCAACCGCCTTGGCAGCTCCGGTCGTAGTTGGAATAATCGAGAGTGCGGCTGACCGCGCTCGACGCATATCTTTGTGCGGATAATCCAACAGCCGCTGATCCATAGTGTAGGCATGGACCGTAATCAGATAACCGTGGCTGATACCAAAAGCATCGTTGACCACTTTTGCCAGTGTGGCTGCACAATTCGTGGTACAGGACGCGTTTGAGACAATTTTTTCGTCCCCGGTGAGGATACTGTCGTTGGTTCCCATCACAATCGTGGCATCAATTTCGTCTTTAGCCGGAACCGACAACACAACCTGCGGTGCACCTGCCTCCAGGTGTTTCTCCAGCTGTTCGCGATACCGAAAAACGCCGGTGGCCTCAATCACGACATCCACATCCAAATCATCCCAAGGCAGTTGTGCCGGATCTTTTTCCGATAGAATCTTAATATGGTCGCCATCGACCGTCAGAATATCATCCTCAATCGTGATTTCGCCGGGATATATCCCGTGTACCGAATCATATTTCAGCACTGTTGCCAGGCTCTTTGGATCGGAAATATCATTTATTCCGACAAAGTTAACGTCTGCGTTCGTCTGTTTCGCGGAGCGTAAAATCGAACGGCCGACACGCCCAAACCCATTCAATCCGACTCGAATGCTCATAAAATTACCGTCCTTTCAGTCCTTCGTTAGTGGTTCGTAATAAAAAAATCATTCGAATAATTTTTTAAGTTTTCTGCTATTACATCCATCATATAAATATAGAAATCCGCTCACCCAATACAAAACAAAAAAGCCAATTTCACCAACAAAACTGGTTTCATATTCACTTTTTCACAGGATTTATTATCAAACTTCATCTTTCGGGAAAATCGTAATATTCCCTACCTCCTCGCACATTCATACTCAAGCACGGGGCTATGTTCCTGGAGCTATGGCCCCAGAGTTGTTTGGATATCATGTATCCCCAGGCTGAAGCCTGGGGCTATTCAAAAATTCTTTTGGCTATCGGGAATCTCCTTTCTGACTAGCCCCGGCTTTTAAGCCGGGGAGAAAGAAAACCAGACACAATCGGGGCTTCAGCCCCTCATGCTCCAAAATGATAATGTGCTGTTTAGAGTGCACTCATAAATTTTATTTCGCGAAAAGCCTGATATCAGTTCCCTGACTTGCTCCCTAACTTTAAAGTGTCTAATTTTGGTATAAACGTTTTTGTTTGCATGATCAGACACCAGATAACCGTCCTTCCCTAAACCTTAGGAATCCCGTGCATTACGTTATTATCGGTATCGGAATACTGGCCACCTCGTTCGCAGCGATATTTATCCGAATTGCTGATGAGGCCCCGGCGCTGATTATCGCAGCGTATCGCCTGTTATTAGCCTCGATTATTATGTCACCCTATGCGGTATCAAAGGTTCGGAAACAAGCGCACCGGTTTACCAAATCCTCCCTGAAGTGGAATATCCTGTCCGGAGTCTTTCTTGCCATTCATTTTGCCACCTGGATTACCTCCCTGAAATATACTTCCGTGGCACGTAGTGTTATTTTGGTCTCCACCAATCCCCTCTTTGTGGCTATACTTGGGTGGGTATTTTTAAGAGAACGCCTGAAACCGCTGGTGGGGATAGGTATTGTTTTAAGTATTACCGGTACAATTATCATGAGCCTCGGTGATTTCGAAGGCGCCCGAGTTAGCCTGACCGGTGATATCCTGGCGTTGTCCGGTGCCTTTTTCGCAGCGATTTATTTTCTGACCGGACGCAAACTCCGCCAGACAATTTCCACCACGGTCTACTCATATGTCGCATACGGCATCGCTGCGGTTATCCTGGTTGCCATTGCACTATCAGCCGGCTTACCCTGGACCGGTTACTCCCTGACAACCTATTCCATGTTTTTACTGCTGGCCATAGTACCTCAGATCATCGGTCATACCTCCTTTAATTATGCGCTTCGATATGTCCCTGCAGTCATTGTCGCTATTGCCATACTCGGCGAACCAATCGGCGCATCAACACTCGCCTGGATACTCCTGGACGAATCGGTGCATATTAACACCTTTTACGGGGGCGCATTGGTGTTGGCCGGTGTCTTTATAGCAGTATACAACCAGGAAAAATCCTGACTTACACGGATCACCACTATTATTTCTGATTATCGTCCACAAATATGAAAATTGGACCGTGAAATCACTTTTCCTCCTAAAAGCAACACAGGGAATTATCAGAGATTAAGCTTCGGAAATCGTCTGTATTACGGATTGCATTAAAAAGACACTAACTCAGGAGGAAATAAAAAAGGTGATGCTGTGTGATAACAGCATCACCTCTTTATAGTAGACCAAACTGTTTCGGTTATTTAAAAAACTTTAGAAGCCGCTTACCCACATCAGTATTATCGTAGACACCGGCAAACTCAGAGGCTCCCGGACCAATCGAAAAAGCCGGGATCATCTGCCCGGTATGCCCCTCCGATGTCCAGTCTGCCTCGATTTTTTTCTCTTCAACGGAGGAACCGTACCCAATCGCCAGACCACCGGTTTCGTGATCAGAGACCCATACCAACAAGACGTCCGGGTGCGACTCCTGGTAATCTAACAACCATTTCATGGCTGCATTCATGTCCTGCATTTCGGCAACTAGACCATCGGCATCATTCGCATGCCCTCGCCAGTCAACCTGTGAAGATTCAATCATCAGGAAAAAGCCGTCAGAATCATTGTCCAACACCTCAACCGCCTTTTGGGACATAAGCGATAGCGGGATCTCCCGCTCTGTGGCTTGTTTCATACCTGATTCGGCAAACAAGCCCAGAACTTTCTCAGAACTTTCCGTCTCAAGTTGCTCGAGCTGCTCCTTTTCATTCACGTACGCATATCCTGATTTCGTCATCTGTGTGACCAGATTTCCCTCGTCATTGGTCTCGTAAAATTTGGCCCCGCCGCCCAGAAGGACTTCTATTCCGGCAGCTGCCTGCTGGCGGGCAATTTCCATCTCGTTACTGCGTTTTTCAACATGGGCGCTGAAACACGCTGGCGTGGCATGGGTGATCTGGCTTGTAGCAACCAGTCCGGTTGCCTTGCCCTGTTCTTCTGCTAATTCAAGGACAGTCTTCAATTTGGTACCATCCGGCAACACCGCAACCATGCCGTTGTTTGTTTTGTGACCGGTGGAAAAGGCGGTACCACCGGCTGCAGAATCCGTGACTAACTTATCCAGGGCATGTGTGGTAAACAATCCGACGGTGGGGAACCGGAAAAACTGAAAGTCATCAGTGGTGTAACGCAAAGACGTCAATTGGCTAATACCGGTTCCATCACTAATTACCAGAATTACGGATTTGGGTTTATCTGCCGCATTTGCTGAACCGATAAAAAGAAAGAAGAGTACAATAAAAAATGCCGCACTCAACTGTTTCATTTTGTTTGTTCTCATGGTTTTACCCTCACGAATCTGCGTTTGCCCACCTGGAGAATAAACTCATCATGTACGGTGAGATTTAAATTAAAATCATCGATCTGTTCTCCATCGATCCGCACACCACCCTGTTTAATCAGCCGGCGTGCCTGAGAATTGGAATCGGCGAGATTGGCCCCGGTGATAAGATGAACGATCCAGACCATGCCGTCATCGTCCGTGTCCGGCGTATATTCCGGGATGTCATCCGGGACTTCCTTCTTTTTGTGGACAAGATCGAATTGTTCTTCGGCCTCTGCCGCACGATCATCATCGTAATACATCGCGACTATTTCTCTTCCCAGCCGACGCTTCAGGACCATAGGATTGACTGCACCGTCAGTCAGTTGCTGCCGTATCGATTCCAATTCCGTCAGGGGAACGTCGGTAACAAGTTCAAAGTACTTGTAAATAAGTTCATCCGGGATAGACATGGTTTTGCCAAAGATCTCTTCGGGAGGATCTTCCAGCGCAATATAATTATCCAGGGATTTACTCATCTTTTCCACTCCGTCTGTTCCCTCAAGGAGCGGTGTGGTTAAAATCGCCTGGGCCTCCTGTCCATATGCTTCCTGAATTGTACGGGCGACCAACAGGTTAAAGGTCTGGTCCGTTCCGCCCAGTTCTATGTCTGCCTCCAACTGTACCGAATCCATCGCCTGTGCCAGCGGATACAGAAATTCATGGGTGCTGATGGGTTCGCCGGCCTTGTACCGTTTCTCAAAATCATCCCGTTCCAGCATCCGGGCAACCGTATATTTACTCGCCAGTTCAATCACTTCTCTAAACGACATCTCTTCCAGCCATTCTGAGTTATAGACAATCCGCGTCTTCTCCGGGTCAATAATCCTGGACGCCTGCTCAAAATAGGTCTGGCCGTTTACTCTGGTCTCTTCAAGAGTCATTGGCGGGCGGGTTTTATTTCGACCGCTGGGATCACCAATGGTCGCCGTAAAATCCCCTACCACCAGGATGACCTGATGCCCGCAATCCTGAAATTGGCGTAATTTCCGCAACACCACCGCATGGCCGAGATGGATATCGGGACGACTGGGATCCAGGCCTAACTTGACCTTTAAGGGTGTGCCCGTTTCCATGGATTGTTTGATCTTCGATTCCAGTTCCTCCTCGGGAATAATATCGACGGCTCCCCGCCGGAATATTCGCATCTGAGTACCCACATCTGGGAAGTTTGGTGCAGTCAAATTCCGATTCTCCTTAGTTGTAGCGTTTCATCGCCCTGTCGATCTCCCGGCGGGCGTCTTTCTCTTTCATATCCTGACGCTTATCGTGTTTGCGTTTCCCGGTTCCGATGCCGATTTCAACCTTGGCATATCCATCTCTGAAATACATGGAAAGCGGCACAATGGTATTCCCTTTGATATCAGTCTGCTTTTTCAAATCCCGGATCTCCCGCTTATGTAACAGGAGTTTCCGGTCCCGCCGGGGATCGGGTTGATCGTGCTCCCCGGTATGTTTGTACGGTTTAATGTAGGAACCAACCAAAAGTACTTCGTCGTCGACAACCCGGGCATAGGCCTCTGAGAGGCTGGCTTTCCCCTCCCGCAAGGATTTTACTTCGCTTCCCCGGAGCACGATTCCTGCTTCGTACGTTTCGTGAATGGTATAGTCATGCCAGGCACGCCGATTTCGGGTAATAATTTTGATGTCTTCTTCAGCCATGATATTTCATTCGTATTTTCGCTGCAAACAGACACTGAATTTATCGGCACACCCTGCTAAATTCAATATTTAATATTGGACTTCTTTGGGAACGATATTATATTTCATCGCTATTTGAGTTCTATATATTTTTTAATCATGCCGAGGTGGCGGAACTGGCAGACGCGCTAGGTTCAGGGTCTAGTGTTCGCAAGAACGTGCGGGTTCGAATCCCGCCCTCGGCACTCTTGTTATTTCAACGTTACAATGTTTTCCGCTTATCAGGAAATAACTCAAAAACATTGGATAACTTTTGGCGAGCCTTACGCCGTCAACCGCTCGCAACATCGATGACGGTTTAAAAAACTTCAATCCACAGTTAACGGCGCGACAATCAACCGTCAACAAATCAACTCGGTTGGGTTACCTGAGTCGTAAAAATTTCCTCGTTACCGTTTACATCGAGGGCAAACACAGCAAAAAATTCGGCTTCTTCGGGATAATATTGGATATCACCGTCAATCGGATCGTTCGCGTACTTCAAGGTGCCAGTCGAATTATGTTCCACGGTGGTTGTGAGCGTCGTTGTCTCAATAGGGTCCAGTCCGACGGTCGCAATACTCGGTTCGGAATAAAAACTGTAGATTGTTGCCCGATCTCCGGTAAATGTGTAGTCCTGATTGCTCCGGTTTTCCACCGTAATTTGAAGTTCCATTTCCATGATATACTGTCCCTGGGGATCAGTTCCACGGAAAGACAACACGAGTCGGGGGGTCAAAGCAACGAGGCTGTCATTATCTAAAAAATAAACCTGCAGAGTTTGCGACGGCTGCTCGGACGGATACGGTAACGGTTCAAGCGAACTGGTGTTATCGGTGGTATCGCATTGGATTAAAAGTAAACCGATCATGGCTAAGACACTTCCCTTGAGAAATTGGTGCAATCCTGATCGAATCATGTGACGTACCCCATTTTACGTTATATCGTTACACAGCCCCCGTTTACGTAATTATACCGATTTAAGACATCGGACGTCAAGTACTGACTGCGTAGTTTATTTCTCGGTAATAATTGCGGCTTCAGTCAGTACCTGTGCCTCTTTGCGTCCCTCTTCTTCGTCCACGAGCGAAAGTAAAAACCAGCCCACAATAAACAGGATCGCAATCGATCCGATACTCACCCGCGATGACAGGTTTTCTGATAACCCGAACCAGTGCCGTGCCATTAACCCGACTCCACCGATCAAGACAGGGCCGACAATTGCGGCGAATTTACCGAGCATATTATAAAATCCGTAGAATTCCCCGCTCTGGTTCTTTGGAATGAGCCGGGAATAATACGACCGGCTCAGTGCCTGGATTCCCCCCTGTACCAGTCCGATGACTACCGCCAGCATGTAAAACTCCAGTTCCCGGGTCATCGTTGTAGCATAGAGTGTCACTGCCAGGTACACTCCGATGGCAATGTAAATGGATTTTTTTACATCCCACCTTTTCCCAAGATGCCCGAACGCCAGAGCAGCCGGGAATCCAACAAACTGGGTAATCAGCAGTGCGACAATTAAAGACGAGGCCTCAAATCCGATAGACATTCCGTAATCCACTGCCATACGAATGACGGTATCCACCCCATCGATATACAGCCAGTAGGCGACAAGGAAGAGGAAGAGCACTTTCATATGGCGGACTTTCTGGAAGGTATTCCCGAATTGCTTGAATCCTGCAATAACGAAATTAATATCCCCGGGAAGTTCCTTCTTTACCTCGGGAACCCATTTAATCAGCGGGATAGCAAATCCGCCCCACCACAATGCCACCGTGACAAAAGATATGCGGACTGCCGTTGAACCATCCGGGATGCCAAACCACTGCGGATTCAGATACATCAATACATTGATCAGAAATAACACACCGCCACCCAGATATCCCAGTGCAAATCCCTTGGAGGAGACATAATCGACGTTATCATCGGAGGAGACGTTCGTTAGCAGGGAATCATAAAAAATATTGGCCCCTGAAAATCCCAGAACACCAATGGCATAGAGAATTGACGCCATGACCCAATCCCCCTTCTGCACCAGATACAACCCCGCTGTCATCAGCACGCCAAGGTATGCAAAGGTGATCAGAAATCGTTTTTTCCAGGATCCCTGATCGGCAATCGCGCCGAGAATCGGTGCCATCATAGCGACAATCAACGAAGCCAAGGAGTTGGCGAGACCAAGCATCGCGGTACTTTCGTTCACACTGGCACCGGCACTCCAGTACTCCTTGAAAAAGACAGGAAAAAATCCGGCCATAACTGTGGTGGCGAACGCGGAATTCGCCCAGTCGTACATACACCAGCTGTTAATCTGTTTTTTATTTTCCATTACTCGGTTCCTTTATTTATTGAGGATAAAAGGAATCAGAAGAAGAGATGAAAACATAAATTAATTTGGGAAAGAATGCATCGGTTATTTGTTTACCCTGCAAATTTTTCCATTCCGGGATAATTTGAGAAATGTATTTGGATTTCAATCGGTAATAACCGATTTTTTAGCAGCTTATCGTATTCTTTCGCAACATTTGAGCAGTCCTGAACAACTAAAACCACGGGAAGTAATACCATGAGACTACGCTATTTTCTGATTTTACCTGTGTTTCTCCTTATGGCCAGCCTGATTTCTGCAGAGGAAGAGGAAGAGCAGATCTCCGGCTGGAGTTTTGGCGGCGTGCCAGCCATTGCCTACAACTCCGATACGGGGTTCAAATACGGTGCCGTGCTGAATATCTATAATTACGGGGATGGTACGGTCTATCCCGATTATTTATACACGATTTACCTGGAATGGACCCGTACGACCAAGGGCAGCGGTGTCAATACGGTCTTCTTTGATTCGGAATATCTGATGCCGGCGGATATCCGGATCACCAGCGAGCTCAGTTACCGGACTGAGCAGGCGCTCCCGTTCTATGGATTCAACGGTTACCAATCGGAGTACGATCCCTCCCTGGAGAACCAGGAAACAGACCCTCCCTACTCAACCCGGGTCTTTTATCGACACGCACGAGATATCGGACGCCTCATGGTGGACTTTCAGCGTAAATTATTGATGAAAAACCTGCGGTGGATTGCCGGTGTCGGATACTGGAAAACTGAAGTCGCTTCGGTTGATATCGCCGAACTCAATGAAGGGAAGGCAGATGATGAGCAGATCCCGGATGAACCGGAACTGTATGATCGGTACGCAGACATTGGCTATATCACCGGGGCAGAAACGCAGGGTGGCAATACCAACTATTTGAAAGCCGGTTTGGTATACGATACCAGGGATAATGAACCCAATCCCATGCGCGGCGTCTGGACCGAAGCCATCCTGACCAGTGTCCCGGAATTTCTCCTGAATGATTTTACCTATACCATGCTGACAGTTACCCACCGGCAATACTTCACTATTCTGCCCAGGGATTTATCGTTTGCCTACCGTGTCGGTTACCAGGATGTCATCGGCGGGAAAAGCCCGTTTTTTATGCTGCCCTTTTACCAGAGTTCGTATAAGATCAGAGAAGGACTCGGAGGCGGGTATTCGCTCCGCGGCGTCTTGAAAAACCGGATCGTGGGGAACTCTATCGGGTTTACCAACCTAGAGCTCCGCTGGAAATTTTTCCGCACTAGGTTATACAGCCAGAACATCTACCTGGCGCTAAACGGATTCATCGATGCCGGTCGCTCGTTTGATGAATACGGGAATGAGACCTATCAGGGGAACTTTGACCCGTATCAGAAAGAAACGCTACATATTTCCTACGGTGGCGGATTCCGCATTGCTCTGAACGAGAACTTTATCGTCGCCGCAGACTACGGCATTGCCGCCGATCCTCAGGATGGCGCCAGTGGTTTGTATATCGGACTGGGGTATTTATACTGACGACAGTGTTTAGGTGTTATGGTGTTCGGGTGTTAAAGTAAAGCAAAGAAAAAACGCCGGTTTTGCTTCCTAGTCTTCCCATAGGGCTCCCTTCCGGGATAATCACACCTGTAATCTTAATCGGTTTTTATCGTGACAAAATAAAAACTTGATATGAGTTCCATTTTCACCAAAAAAAATAGCCCCGCGGAGTTGCGGGGCTATTTGTGTTAAATAAATAATTCAATTACAGCCTTGAAGGCATTCTTGTATTGAATTAAAGGCTGTAATGAATCCCAAAAGCATAAACAACACTTGTCTTATCATATTCTTCTGCGAATACACCAGTTCGGGCATTCTCTCCAAGTTCATAAAACGTCTTCGAGAAGCCAACAGATGCACTTATGCCATTAGTAAAATGATATTGGAAACCGGTTCCAAGACTCTGCGAATCCAAGCTATAACTGAGATCACTCTGGTATTCCTTCATTGCCCCCATAGTCGACTTGAGCCCGCCGATACTTAATTCTAGATTAGGAAATACAGCATATTCAACCGCGAGTCCTATTTCCTGGCTATTATCCACATAATCCTCGGAGTTTTCTTCCCAGTCAACCCCGCTATTAAGGTAATAAGTATAACTTCCTTCGACACGGAGATTTGCAAATACCGAATAGGATATCCCAGCGGCAATCATCGCTGGCATATCGGCCGGAATTTTTTCACCGTCAGGAAACATGGGATCACCAAGAATACTGGTGTCATCCACACGAGTATCGGTTTCAAGTTCTAATGAAGTTTTAGTTTCATATCGCAAACCAATATTCATTGAAGACATTGGAGTAAAGTTTATTCCTGCAATCCCCGTATATCCAATCCCAGTTCGTTCTGCATCAACATTGATATTAGGTATAACGCCACTGATATCTCCATTGTCTGCGTTTAAAATGACATTCTTTAAAGCCCCCTCATAAGTATTTTTCGCAGAGACAATCCGGAAGCCTCCAGCTAGTGAAATCATTGGATTCAATTCATAAGCCACACCGAACTGTCCACCAATGTATATAGAGGATCCCGTAAAACTTGCATCCATTGAGTATCCTGTGATTTCTCCGTAGGGTTCAAGAGAAGAATTTATCAATTTTGCAGGTAACCCGACAAATCGGGCTAATTGATAGTCAAACGATGGTAGCCCTTTTGGGAACTCAGCACTCCCCCCTCCACCTATAGGGGTAATCCCCAAAGATAAAGCCATTTTTCCAGTATTATATGCAACATACACATTGGGGAAAATTGGTGCGGTTGTTTCGCCCTCAAATCTGTTTTCATTATAGGTAGGAAATACTGTATCAATTGTTCTGGTCTGAATGACCGTTTGATTACTTAAATAAGTATGAAACCCTTCATCAAACATAGCAACGGCTGCAGGGTTAAAGTATACCGCATCTGTTTCTGTAGAGGCGTTTCTATTTAATGTGCGTATAAATTCTGCACTCTGGTTCGTATTCGTTACAATTCCACCTGCATAAGCACCAGTGACTACAATCAATGATAGCAGTATCGCTAGAGCTACTTTTTTCATGGTGTCTCTCCTAAATAAATAAAAAAGCAGACCAAAAAATTAAAATTGGTCTGCTTTTTTATTTATGATGTATATGGGTTAACGCCCAATGGTTATTATTTTTCAAATCCCAAGGTGGTATTTGAATGTTCATCGACTACCACATCATAATAACGTCCACCTGCTTCAACAACCTTCGCAAGAGACGTATCAACTTCCGAGTAATTGACAGACATAGTAGTGGGATTATCCTGATCATCGACCGTTAATGATCCACTAAAATCATATAAACCGCCGTCTAACATGAAGGTAGTGAGAGCTTCGTTTGCAGACCAGGTGCCGTTATCATTCAATGGTACTACCTGAGGTGCCTTACCTAAAGTATCACCTGCCACCGGGAGATTCCCTGAGAGTGTAAATTCATCAGTTGCCAGGGTAACAGTAGCCTGAACTCCGAGTGCCTGGAACGCTTGCCAATTTAAAGCACCCGCACCGACAGTATCACCTATCGCAAATCCTAGCTGCTGCGTGGCAGCATCTTCCGCCGCCAAATAAACAGAAGACTGGACCATGTTATTCATCGTCCATTCACCTTTTAATACGCTTTCGTCTGAATCGGTAGTGCTGTCATCACAGCCTATGATTCCGAACATTACCATAAAAAGTGCTGTTATAGCAATGTACCCTATTTTCCTCATACATCCTCCTTTTATTCTTCTTATCTTTGATAATATTTACTGCACGTGTTTAGGCCCAAATCAGAAAATCCGCATTAAAATATGTATCAGTTGAGGTTAGTGTAAAAGAATTTAACGCCTGTAATTTACTGCACCCACGTCGAATAGCAAGCTGAATGTGATTATTTAGGTCTGTTTTCCGACTGAACTCCCACCCGGAATTCATACCTGCTTCAAGGATTCTGCACGGTCCAAAGCTACCAGATCCAGTGACTTTTCCGGCATGCTGAATTGCGATTGAGTCCCCCCTTCCGCAATTTTTTCTTCCAGCGAGTTCCGGAGCCACCCGGATTTCTCAAGCATACTCCCCTGAATCCCAATCGCCAGAGGTTGTTCGAATTGGAATGTGTCGTTCGCTTCACTCACCGCATCGGCCATCGCCTGAACCATGATGTCCGCGATCTCTGTGGCGCCGGGGTGCTCCTGCTCTGCAAAATCCAGGGTTACTTTCCCCAGTTTCCCGAGTTCTCCATAGTGGTTTTTGGAATTTTGCACCCAATCCACGTATTCCTGTCTCGAGTGAATGTTCAGGGCAGCCGACAAGGCGTTTTCATACGCAGTTAATTCGCTGCCAAGCTCCCAGGCATCCACTAAATGTGTGACCGCCAAGCGCCCAAGTGCAAGGCCTCCCCAAGGGTCACCAACCACGGGGCCGAAGGCTTTAAGGATGTGTTTCCCGCCCGGCTCAAATACAACCAGGGCAGCACCGGTGCCACAAATTAAGAGCATCCCGTCGGAAAGGATCCCGCAGCTCAGGGCGGCCACAGAGACATCCCCCAGAAGCTCAAAATTTTTCCTCCCGTGCTGAAATTGACGCTCAAATTCCACTGCACCTGTTGCGCCAATCACTATAGCTGCCCCTGCAGCAGGGGTCACTCCCGCCTGTCTACACCATGATTGGACATACTCTGCCACAGTCTGATCTGTTTTCCAGTCGATATAATCGGTGAATTTCGGAATGCGAACCCGCTTAATTTGTCCCGAGCCGGATACCCAAGCGAGTTTCACCCCGCTCCGACCGACGTCGATCCCGATAATATGTATCATTGCATTCATCTGTATCTGTTACAGGGTACTCTATAAATATAAAAAGGCATAGCCGTCAGCAAACCAACGGCTATGCCTAAATATACATCGTTTGGACAGCGTATTTCAATAACACGAGAAGACGATCAAGCCATCTTCCCGCGAAATCTCACCAAACGCTTAACCTTTGACAGATTCCTTCAGGGATTTCCCTGCTTTGAACTTCGGAACTGTCGTGGCAGGAATATTAATGGTTTCGCCAGTCTGCGGATTCCGACCAGTGCGGGCAGCTCTGTCAGACGTACTGAAAGTACCGAATCCAACGAGCGTAATTTTCTCTTCTTTATCACCAGCCAACGCCTCGGTTACCGTATCGGTAAAAGCATTTAGAGCACGTTCTGCATCGGCTTTGGTAATACCGCCCTTGTCGGCCATGCTATCAATAAGTTCGGATTTGTTCATGCTTGTCCTCCTGGGTTGTTTGTTCTGTTTTCGTTACACTTTATTCACATACACGGAATCGAGCCAGCCGCGTATATTTTCTCCAATGAATTCACATTGGGATGCATTAGCAATGAATCTATTTGAAGTACTTCATATTCATCTAAACACAATTGAAAATTGTCATTTGGGCAGTAAAAGTCAAGCAAAAAAATGCTCTGAATCCAATTATGACAAGGATTTTAGCGATTTTCTCCGTATTTTTGAAGTAAATGGTTTTCCAGCGCTTCAAACGAAGTGAACACATGTGAAACACACCCTAGGATCCATCCGCTGATCTCACCAAGTGTCATTGTGGTCACCAAATATACCGGTATTCCCTCCAGGTGTGAAACGGTGATCTCTCCCTGGGTGCCACCGCCGTTTTTCACATAATCGTCCCAGAGACAAATGACATAGTCGATATCCGTTGTCAGAATAGTCAAATCGTGTGCGATCAATTTCCGAACGATCCGCTGGAATTCGGGTAAATTTTCTTGTTTATAGCTTCGAAAGTTCGCCGATTCCTCCGGGGACAGGATACTCAACTCCTCTGCTGTCGGATCGTATACGGAATGCCCGAGGGTTTCTGCCAGAAACTGAGTAACATTACGACGCCAGCCGATGCCGTTATCCGGTGCATGCTCAATGGCGCCTGCCAGATATGCTTTCATCGGCGATCCTCGGTATGCAGAGTATAAACAGCAATGCTCACGGCCGCGATGGTCCACGCTGTCAGCGCAAAAAACATCCACCCCTGGATGGCTCCTATACCAAGTGCCGCCCGCGCAAGTTCAAAACTGTATGTCGACGGGATAATCAGCGCGATTAACTCAATTTGGTCGGGGTACACCTGGGACGGAACCAGCAATCCCGTCACCGCTAATAAGGGAATGATAATCTGTGAAAAAATCTGGCTGGCGGCCAGATACTCTTTTCGGAGCAGCCCTAAAACAATACCGCTCCCCGCCCAGAATATCCCGGAAAGCAATCCAATACCGAAGATACCTATCCACGGTATGAATCCACCGATGTCAGGGACCAGAATGGCAAAGATCACGACGATAATAATCGCCTTGAGCATGCTGACGATCAGCGCGTCCGTTATGAAGACTAGTACATAGACCCACGGACTCGTGGAATTACTGCGTAAGGACATCAAATAACCGGAGTTTACCTTCTCGGTAATCTTGGTATTGGCATACTGGTATGTCGAAAATACCAGGTAAAAGATGATGAGGCCCGGCAAAAACCACAGGGTTGTCTCCACATTCCGGATGGCAGGAAACAGGTTTGTAAGCCCAAATTGTACTCCGATATACGAAAAAAACCCGAAGCACAAGACCGGGATTATTTCCCGGTTCGGGTGGCGAATAATCTGTTGTAATTCATTCGATAACAGCGCAAGAAATTTCTTCATCAGTCCAGCATCATTTTTTTGTTGATGAGAGCCATCATTATTTCGTTAAGCGGGGGACGCATTACCCTGAAATCTTCAATTTGTTCGTCATTAAAATTCCGTAGTACCGTCTCTAAACCGTATCCTTCCTTCAGTTGTATCGTGAACATGCGGCCATCTTGTCTAAACATTTTGACAGCATCCGTCGATTCCAGCACTTTCTTGTACTGTGAATTTTCAGACCTGAATCTGATGGTGTATTCCACGGGTCGGGAACTATCTAACCGAAGCGATTCCGGAGTGCCATCCATGATAATTTCCCCGTCGGCAAGTATCATTATACGGTCGGCATAATTCTCCGCTTCATGAATATTTCTGGATGTCACAAAAATAGTGGCGCGTTTTCGCCATTCTGTCAGGAGGTCCCAAATAATTTGCCTGGTGGAATAATCCACATTGGTGGTGGGCTCATCCAGATATAATATCTCCGGTTGCGGTACCAGCGCCCTAGCGACCAGGGCACGACGCTGCATTCCATGCGATAATTCATGGGGAAAATCATGGGCATAATCGATCATCTCAAACCGGTCAAGATAACGCATAGCCCTGGTTGACGCTTTTTCACCGGGCAATCCGTTGAGCATCCCATGAATACGAAGATTTTCAAAAATGGTACTTGCCGGATTCAGTACGTTTGATTCCGGGACATATCCACTGAGGGACCGGATTTTTGCTGCGCGTTTATTTAAATTGAGACCATGGATATAAATTGTACCGTCATCAGGCCTAACCAGGGTGGTGAGTATTTTTAATAATGTGGTTTTTCCGGCACCGCTCGGTCCCACCAGGCAAAAGATTGTATTCTTTTCCACGCCAAAACTTAACTGTTTCAGTGCCTTCCGGAGGCCATATTGCTTCGAAACATTTTTCAGTGAAATAGAGGCTTCCATATATTTTTCGTCACATTCTGGTATTCGGTTCGTGAAATTTTTATTTCGTTGTATTCCAAGGCCTGGCGTGTCGCTGTATAATCGTATCCTTGTTTTCACTTTCCACGGGGTCAGGGTGATCCGTGGTAAAATGCAAGCCCCTGCTTTCTTTTCGTTCCAATGCAGACCGAATCATAAGATATGAAACTGCAGCGAGGTTTCGCAACTCCAGAAGTTGCCCTGTCACTTTTGTCCGCCGATAAAAATCTTCAACCTCTTCATTAATCACAAGTACGCGCCGCAGTGCACGTTTCAGTCTGACATTACTTCGGATAATACCGACATAATCCCACATGAGCTCCTGGAGTTCCTGCCTGTCATGCGAGACCAGCACCCATTCCTCGGCATTTTCGGTTCCCCGGTCGTCCCATACCGGAATCACATCTTTTGGGACAGTCACCCACTTCTCTTCATTTGCCGCAATAAAATTGGCGGCCCGGTCTGCAAACACTATCGCCTCAAGCAGAGAATTACTGGCCAGCCGATTCGCGCCGTGTACACCGGTGCAGGCGGCCTCCCCGATCACGTACAGCCCGTCGATATTCGTCCGGGCATCCAAATCTACTTTTATACCCCCGCAAACATAATGCGCAGCCGGGACGACCGGAATCGGTTCACGAGTCAGGTCGTATTTATGCTCCAGACAATGCTTATAAATATTTGGAAAACGATCTTTGACCTCGGTACCGTCCTTTTCGGTAATATCGAGCAATACATATGGCTGCCCGCTTTTTTTCATTTCCGTATCGATGGCTCGTGCGACAATATCCCTGGGAGCGAGTTCCGCACGCTCATCGTATTTCGGCATAAACCGTTCACCCTGAACGCTCAGGATTTTCGCGCCAAACCCGCGAACGGCCTCGGAGATTAAAAACGATTCATGGCCCGGATTATAGAAAAGCGTGGGATGAAACTGAACAAACTCGAGGTTAGCCAGGACGGCTCCGGCGCGGTACGCCATTGCGATACCATCGCCGGTCGCGATTTCCGGGTTTGTGCTGTGCAGATAGGCCCGGGCTGCTCCACCACTGCACAACAGCGTATTACGTGCAGTATAGGGAAGTACTTGCCCTGTTTTTCCTTCCAGGATATATGCGCCATAACAGTGGAGACCGTCAACATCAACCGCATGCTGAGTATGATGCTCTGTGATCAGGTCAACCGCCATGTGATTATCCAGGAGGGTGATATTCGAATGTTGCGCGGTTGCTTCTATAAGCGCCCGTTCGATCTCCCAGCCGGTAATATCTTTATAATGGAGAATCCGTGAGTGCGAATGCCCCCCTTCCCGGGATAACGCATAGGTATCAGCACCTTTGCCATCCATGGAGAATCGGACTCCCCATTCAATTAACTCCTCAATCCTGTCCGGGCCTTCCTCCACCATCGTCCGCACCGCCTCCTCATCACACAGGCCGGCACCTGCGGTGAGTGTATCCTGCACATGCTGTTCATATGAGTCCGTCGAATCCCATACGGCGGCTATCCCGCCCTGAGCATAATTCGTGTTGCTTTCCGTGTGCTCTTTCTTTGTCACAACAGTAACTGAACCAAGCTCGGCGGCTTTCAGCGCAAACGAGAGTCCGGCAATGCCAGAACCAACGACAAGAAAATCAGAATGATCGTGAGCAACCATATTGCAGGTATTAGTTCCAGTGTAATATTACGTTAATGCGCCTCATACCAGTCCTCCGCAACACCGACATCCACAACAATCGGCACGTTGAGGTCAAGCGCTCCTTCCATGGTCTCTGCTACCAGCGTCCGGAGCTCATCCCGTTCCTCTTTCTCCACCTCAAAAACCAGCTCGTCATGGATTTGCAGGATCATCTTCGACCGGAATCCCTGCTCCTGCATGGAATCGTGGAGCCGAACCATGGCGATTTTAATCATATCGGCTGCCGTACCTTGTATGGGCATATTGATAGCCGCCCGTTCCGCCGCTTCACGGATATTCCGGTTTGATGAATCGATATCCGGCAAATACCGACGGCGCCCAAACAGCGTACTCACATATTTATTTTCCCGTGCATTGGCGATGGTCTTGGTGATATAATCATTGATGCCAGGGTATTTTTCAAAATAATTAGTTATGAGTTCTTGTCCCTCGCCCACCGAAATACCGAGTTCATTGGACATCCGGTACGGCCCGGCCCCATACATGATCCCAAAGTTAACTACCTTTGCCTTGCGTCGCATGTCTGCCGTCACGTCTTCAGGTTCGACATCAAAGACCGTCGCTGCCGTCGCCGTATGAATATCCTGTTCCTCCCGAAATGCTTTTTTAAGCGTCGGATCATCCGAGAGCTGCGCCATCAACCGGAGTTCGATCTGGGAATAATCCGCTGCCATGATGTAATTTTCATCATCCTCCGCGACAAAGGCATGCCGGATTTCACGTCCCAGATCAGTCCGGATCGGAATATTCTGGAAATTCGGCTCACTGCTGCTCAACCGACCGGTTGCTGCCACTGTCTGGTTAAAATTCGTATGAATACGTTTCGTCTTCGGATGAATCAGTTCCGGCAACGCATCCACGTATGTAGATTTCAGCTTAGCAATTTCCCGGTAATCCAGAATCAGGCCCGGGAGTACGTGTTCTTTTTTGAGTTCTTCCAGCACCTGTGCATTCGTGGAGTAGCCCGTCTTGGTTTTCTTAATCGGGGTCAGGCCTATCTCCTCAAACAGGATCTCGGAGAGCTGCTGTGGAGAATTGATGTTGAATTCTTTTCCCGCCGCATCGAAGATCTGTTTTTCCAGTTTCTCCAGTTCCTGCCGGAGATTGCCGGACATGGTTTCCAGAAAACCGCGATCCACATAGACACCATCGTATTCCATTTGGGTCAGAACATACATCAGGGGAAGTTCTATATCCTGAAACAGATCATACAGCTCGATATCCTGAAGTTTCTCGCGCAGCACCCTGGTCAGCTGAAGCGCAACATCTGCATCTTCTGCGGCGTACGGCGTAATCTTTTCGATGGCAATATCCGCCATATTTTTCTGGTGCTTACCGCGTTTTCCGATAAGGTCCTCTATCGGCTGCATCTGGTACCCAAGGTATTCCAGACTCAAATAGTCTTCCTTGTAGCTGCGTGCCTCAGGCTTTAAAAGATATGCCGCGATCATCGTATCGAATACCACATTCGGCACTTCAATTTCGTGACATTTCAGCACCAGAATGTCATACTTGATATTTTGTCCCGTTATTGCCGTCCCATTGACCTCAAAAAGCGGATGCAGCAGGTCCAGCACTTCTTCCAGGGTCAATACCCCATCCAGTTCGCTTTCGTTCAGCAGGGTGATCGTAATGCCCCTGCCTGAATCCCCGGCATACTTTACCGGGATATAGACACCGCTGTTCTCTACCCACGAGATGGCTATTCCGACGATATCAGCCCGCATCGGATCGACGGAAGTCGTTTCAAGGTCCACGGAGATAATGTCCTGTTCGAGGCACTTCTGTACTATAACTTCTAACTCGTCGCTGGACGTAACTGAACGATAATCCTTCTCCACAGTTTGCGGCTCACCATCCCGGAACTCCTCGATCTGATCGATCAGAGAGAAAAACTCAAAATCCTTGCAGAATGCAATCAGGTTTTGGTAATCGAACTCGTCCCACTTGAGTTTGTGAAAGTCCTCGTCGATGGGCGCATCCGTCATGATGGTAACCAAATCCTGTGATAAGAATGCCTGGTCCCGGTTCTCCCGAAGCCCCTCTCTGGCACGCTTTCCGGAGATGTTTTCCGCCTCCTCAAGCGTTTTCTGCAGACTGCCGTACTCATTGAGTAGCTTTTGCGCCGTCTTTTTTCCGATACCCGGAACTCCCGGTACGTTATCGCTGGAATCGCCCATCAATGCCAGGTAATCGACAATCTGTTCGGGATAGACCCCAAATCTTTCCTTCACCGCGTCACGGTCCCAGATTTCGGGATCACTTCCCTTCCCCGATGTGTTGTAGACATAGATCTCGTCATTGACAAGCTGGGCGAAATCCTTATCTCCTGTCACCAGGTAACTCCGCACTCCCTCTTCTTCGGCAACGTTCGCCAGCGTCGCCATCACGTCATCTGCCTCGTATCCGGGGTACTCGATGACCGGGATATTCATGTATTCGGTCATCTGCTTCAGGTCACTGAGCTGATCCGCCATTTCATCCGGCATCTTTTCGCGTGTTGCCTTGTATTCCGGGTACTTTTGGTGCCGAAATGTTTTTTCAGGGGTATCGAAGACTACGGCAATATAATCCGGTTTTTCATCCCGGAGGATCTTCAACAGCGAGTTGGTGAATCCGAAAATAGCCGAAACATTCCGACCATCGGAAGTCGTGAGAGGATTTCGAATAAAGGCATAATAAGCGCGGTATGCCAGCGCCGAACCGTCGATTAAATAGAGGGACTTCTCCGCCATGAAATGTTGTCTTTCCGACTCTGGTTATAAATTTAACGTAGTAATTATACGGAGATCGGACACCAGACGCAACGGATAGGAAACACCAAACGAAGTTAGTAGGTGTAATATCTGCCACCTTTCGACAAGCTCAAGGTGACAGTTAAACTCGTGTCTTCCTAACTAATCGCCGGCGACCCTGTTAGGGCTCACCGACGGAAGATGGTAGCGCCGCCGATCGCTGTCAGCGTCGGTGGCGCTCACTTATTAAGCCATAAGATTATCATTCTGCGTCCCGGTTTAAAGTGTCGGAGTTCCCTTCATACATTTATTCGTTCAAGTATGGAGATTCTTCGCTTGCGCTCAGAATGACAGTTTCATCGCTCATAAAAACACGGCTACGACACAAAGTCGCAGCCGTTTTGCACTTTAATTGAATTTCACTATCAGAGATTATAGGAGACCGACACGAAATAATTCCTGCCGGCTGCCGGATACAGATATGGTTCTCCGTACCAGTATCCAGAGGTTTCATACCTTTCATCCAAAACATTTTTCACTTTCAGACTTACTTCCATCGACGTCCCGTCTATCAATTGCGAAATCTGATACCCGAAGTTGAGGTCCACCGTCGTGAACGGATCAATTGTCCGGTTTTCCTTTCCGGTATTATCAAGATACTGCTTCCCGACATGGCGGGTGAAGATCGAAGCCCGGACAGATTTCAACTGATAATTTGCCCTGAAGTTTGCCAATACCGACGGGAAAAGCGCAATCGGATTCCCGCTGTAATCGTTGCTGACAACATCCGAATAATCACTATTCCATTCCGTGGCAATAAACTTATCAAAAAAATTGCGACTCAGTGAGAGGTTTCCTGAAAGTGTGAGCGGCTGGGCGACCTGGTAATCTCCGGACAGTTCAAGTCCGTAATGTATTGTGCGTTCTGCATTTCCTTTGATCGGAAACCCGTCTTCGTCTGCGCTTCCGTAGGGTACAATCTCGTTGTTAAACAGCATTAAATACCCATTCGCATTCAGATTGAACCGGGGTCCGCTCCAGTTCACACCCGCTTCAAAATCACTCAGTTGTTCGGGTTTGGTGTACGGTTCTGTCCATGAGATATGCTGCACCTGACCAGTCGCATTCGTGACGGTATCTGCATTGGCAAACAGTGGATCAATGCCCAGATCATCCGGTCCCTGAAACGTATCGTACAGGTCGTCATCCGACGGTTCGCGGTGTGTCCTGCCGAACGATCCATACACGCTCAAATTCTCCCTGAAGGAGTAATTCAACCCAACCTTCGGATTGAAAAAAGTCCAGGTAACGCCATACCGGTTTAACTGGTCCTGCACAAAATTCCCGCGGGGATTCTGCTGGAATGCATACGTTTTGTATTGATATTGCACATCAATCATCGCCTTCAACTTCGGCGTTACATTATATAATTCATGGGCATAGATCGATGTCCAGAATTTGTCCCCGGTGTAATTGTAGTACTGATCCGCCGGCGTCATCAGGGTGTCCGGCAATCCATCTACCTGTTGTAATGAGATGAGTTTACCGTAATGCAAACCACTGTAACTGCTGATTTCCGCGCCCAACGATAATTCTCCGCTGGTGTGCTGGATGTCGAGTCGCGGGATCCAGCCGTACTGGTCCTTTTCCACCCATTTCTGGCGCACCAGATTACCGTCAAGCGAATCCGGAACGTCTACCAGCCCGTATTCCCAGAGATCTTCGCCGTTTTTTAACTGTTCATAGTAACCGTCGCCGCGGATGTAAAACAGAGAATTATGGAGAGTCAAGTTATCCGAGATATCCCAGTCGTGGATCAATTCATAATGGGGCTGATTAAAATTGTCCGTCTCGTTGGCGTAATCCGAATATGGATTCGCACGATGGTCTTGTTCCAGCACGCTCTTTGGACTGGCATCCCATGCCGCATGAGATTTTTCCGGTCCGCCGTACACATTGATCTTTAACGTGGTGTTTTCCCCATACCGCGCACCACTCAGGAAATAAGACCAGAGTTCAGACCACGCGGAATGCCGGTACCCATCCGTGGTAATCCGGGAAAACCTGCCGTAAAAAGAGTAGGTGTTGTCAATGAGTCCCGACTGAAAGTCAAAACTGTACTTTCTGGTATCATAACTGCCATATCCGGCCTGTACACGGAATTGTCTTTCACCCGGAAAGTTCGACGTTACCAGATTAACTGATCCCCCCATCGCATTTTGTCCATACAACGATGTACCGACACCCCGCTGTACCTGGATATCTTGTACATTGGCGAGCAAATTCGGTATATCCACCCAGTACACGTTATGGTCTTCCGGATCGTTTAACGGAATCCCGTTAATGGTTACGTTCAGCCGACGCTGGTCGAATCCGCGAATCTTCATATACGAATACCCGATTCCGTTTCCGGACTCCGAGTAACTGAATACGTTCGGCACTTCCTCCAGCAGCATCGGAACATCCTCGACCTGCCATTTACGGTTGATTTCCTCCCGGGTTACGTCGGTGAATGGCACCGGAGTTTCGTGCCGTGTTGCCCGATGTGCCGTGACGGTAATATTCTGACCGGGGATTACCGTCTGTCGCAGCTGGAAATCCACTGTTGTAATCCCACCGGATACACGAACTGTTTTCTTCTGCACCTCGTAGCCGACATAGCTGGCACTCACTGTGTATCGTCCATCGGGCACTCCCGTGATTGTATACCTGCCTTCCTCGTCCGTGGCAGCACCTTGCTGCGTTTCCTGCACCAGAACATTTGCCCCGCGCAATACCTCACCGGATTGGGCATCCTCGACTTGCCCGGTCAGCCGATTTTGGGCATATATAGTTGCGGTGAATACCGCGAGTACTGTTACAAATTTCACCAGATATTTCATATGCACTCCTTTGTTTTAAATTAAAAATTAAATTAAAAAACCGCTTCCCCCGGCTACCGGGAAAAGCGGTTTCGCTTCGGTACTTCTCCCTGCGCCGGCATGATCCGGATCAGGTTCAGAGGGTATGTTCTCAGCCCTCCATATCACAGAGGACACCCCTGAACATCCTGTATTTTGTTTACCTTAGCTCAACTGTATCGTCCTTCATACATTCCAGCGTTCGATTCACCCTTTTCAGCACGAATGCCGGTACTACCGATAAAAAAAGCCGTTCACTCCAAGCAGGGAGCAACGGCCCGAATTCCTTTCCATTCCCTACGCTGGTATTACCCAGATCAGGTCTTACGGGTGTGATCTCAGCCCCGATGTATCGGGACACCCCTGCTATGGGGAAAATATGTACAATTCCAGATTCGATATCAATAGCTATTCTACGAGCAGACTACTAATTCACCGTTTACCCGGGAGTTACTGTAACCGCTTGATTCAATTTCACCTGCATTGTATCTTTTTTGTTCTGTTTCACATATGTTGAATACTTGATTCTAAAGAGAAAGGTTTGCTCGTGTCTCAGGAAAAACAGACCGTGCCTGATGATGTCAGTTATCCGGAAATAACATTCAAGGCTATAGTGTTAGGTATCCTCCTTTCAATCGTCCTGGCTGGTGCAAACGCTTACCTGGGACTGTTTGCCGGAATGACTGTCTCTGCCTCGATCCCGGCGGCAGTGATATCCATGGGAATTTTACGGTTATTTCGCAATTCGAATATTCTTGAAAATAATATTGTCCAGACGGCGGCATCAGCGGGCGAGGCATTGGCAGCGGGTGTCATATTTACCCTGCCCGCACTGATTGTGATGCAATATTGGACTACTTTTGACTACATAGAGACCACCCTGATTGCGGGACTTGGCGGTGTTATTGGGGTCCTGTTCACTGTGCCCCTGCGAAGAGCGCTCATCGTGGAAGAAGGATTAAAATTTCCGGAAGGTATCGCGACTGCCGAAGTGCTCAGAACCGGTGATAAAGGTGGATCCAATGTAAAATACATTGCCCAGGCGGGTTTGGTTGGCGCTATTTTCAAGTTCGGGGAAACCGGGCTGCGTATCTGGACCGGTGTGGTTGAGGTCGCCGGTAAAGTCGGTTCCTCGATAGCCTATTTCGGGTCTAACCTTTCACCCGCCCTGATTTCAGTAGGATATATCGTGGGGATAAATATCGCTGTCCTGGTATTCCTTGGCGGCGCGATAAACTGGTTGGTTGCAATCCCAATCTATGCGGTATTTCACCCCTGGCCAATCGATGGCGGCGCTCCGATGGCTGCAGTGGAGTGGGCAAATCAAATCTGGTCTGACCAGACCCGGTTTCTTGGTGTCGGCGCTATGGTCATTGGAGGGTTATGGGCGCTGATTAATTTGCGCTCGTCAGTGGTCACGGGGATCAAAGCCAGTCTCGATACCTATAAAAGTGGTGCCACCAGCAGTTTCACCGATGTTGCGCGGACAGAACGGGATACCCCCATCAAGTGGGTTGGTATTCTGTTAGCACTTTCTTTGTTACCTATCTTTGGAGTGTACCTTTACGTTATTAAAAGTGCTGCCCCGTCTATTCTGATGGCGATTGTCATGCTGATCGCCGGATTTCTTTTTTCGGCCGTCGCCGCATATATGGCAGGATTGGTCGGCAGTTCAAATAATCCGATTTCCGGTGTGACCATTGCGACTATCCTGTTCTCAGCATTGATGTTGGTGGCGCTTTTAGGTACCGGCGACCCCAAAGGTCCGGCTGCGGCAATATTTATCGGTGCGGTTGTGGCCTGTGCAGCAGCGATTGGCGGGGATAATATGCAGGATTTAAAAGCCGGATATCTGGTAGGCGCCACTCCCTGGAAACAGCAAGTCATGCAAATGGTTGGGGTGCTCTCCGCTGCCGTTGTTTTGGCTCCGGTGCTTATACTCATTGAAAAGGCTTATGGTATCGGTGTACCGACGGCTGCACATCCTAATCCGCTCGCGGCGCCGCAGGCGACGCTTATGGCTTCTGTTGCGGATGGAGTGTTTAATCAGGATTTGCCGTGGGGCATGATCGGCATCGGGATGCTCATTGCCATAGTTGTGATTATCCTGGACCAGATTCAGGAAAAACGAGGCGCCGAGTTTCGTCTGCCTGTACTTGCGGTGGCGGTGGGAATTTATCTCCCGTTTGAATTGTCTGTGCCAATTTTTATCGGAGGTATTATCGCCTGGGCCGTCCAGAGTGGCATGGCAAAGAAAATAGCCATTGCCTCCGGCGACGATGTCGATCGGTTGACGAAAGCCAGTGATGCAGCAAAAAATCGCGGGTTACTTTTTGCTTCAGGCCTGATTACCGGCGAAGCCCTTATCGGTATCCTTATGGCGATTCCAATAGTGATTGCCAGCAGTGCTGATGTCCTGGCGATTGTGAAAGAACCGCTCGGGACGTGGCCCGGCATTGTGTTGCTCCTTGTCGTCATCTTGTGGTTGGCAAAAGTTGCACTGCCAAAAGACCAGGATACCACTGCTGAATGATTGTAGCAGTCGGTACGTTACGGGAACCCAAAATCGAGGCAGTCCGGAGTGTCTTTGCACAACTCGGGTCGAAATATCCCGTCTTTCAGAATGCGGAAATTCTTGCCAGGGATGTTGATTCAGGTACCCTGGAAACGCCTGTGCGGATTCACCACCTGATGGAAGGTGCATTGAACAGGGTCCGGAACCTGTGCGAGATATTCCACAGGGAAAATCGTGAGGCTGATATTTTCATTGGACTGGAGGGCGGTGTTCACAAGATAGATGATGGGGCGTTTCTCCAAAGCTGGGTTTATATCGTAGCTGAGGGATATTCAGGCTATGGCAGCTCAGGAAATCTTCCTTTGCCAGAGACAATTGTCCGAGCATTGTACGAGGAAAACCGCAGCCTTGGAAAAGTTATTGATGAATTCGCCGGGAAGACCGGGATCCGGGATAACCAAGGCACTTTTGGAATACTCACGGATATGTTTATCACCAGGAAGCAGTCGTTCGAAACGGCGTTATTTGCAGGGCTCGCTCCGATTTATAATTCGGCAACCTATCAATTATAATTCACTCTCAGATATCACAGCGTAAATTAGCATTCCAGTCTTGTTCCTCAATTGAAAACGGTTATATTTAGGGCATATTACTTCTAAATTTCAGATTAGGACAGTACAGATGAAACTCAGCACAGAAATTTTTCGCAGATTACCCAAATCCGATTTGCATTGCCATCTGGATGGTTCACTCCGCATTGAAACGATCCTGGACCTGGCTGAGAAACAAGGGGTTGAACTACCCAGCCGGGATCAGGATATCCTGCGGAAAGCGGTAACAGTCGATGATGATAACGAGTCGCTTGAGGAATATATCGAAAAATTCGATATCACGCTTTCGGTTCTGCAGACGCCGGACGCCCTGGAGCGGGCGTCGTTTGAGCTTGCCGAAGACGCCGCGGAAGAAAATACCAGGTATCTCGAGGTACGGTATTCTCCAGTCCTCCACACAAAACGGGGAATGCGGGAAACCGAGACCATCGATGCCGTCCTCCGGGGGCTTCGGAAGGCGGAATCAGAACTTGATATTCGTACAGGTGTCATACTCTGTGGAATCCGGAGTATTAGCCCGGAAGTTTCCCTTCGACTGGCGGAATTGGCTGTTGCCTATAAGGGAAAAGGGGTGCTCGGGTTCGATTTGGCTGGCGTGGAAGAAAATTACCCGGCAAAACATCACCGGGAAGCCTTCTATCTTACATTGAACAACAATATTAACACGACCGTGCATGCAGGTGAAGCGTTCGGCCCTGAAAGCATCCACCAAGCGCTCCATTATTGTAATGCTCACCGGATTGGCCACGGAACCCGGCTGAAAGAAAACGGCGATTTGCTGAATTATGTCACCGATCACCGAATCCCGCTTGAAATATGTTTGACCAGTAATGTGCAAACGAAAAGTGTCCCCGGTTTTGAGCGGCACCCTATCCGGTTTTATTATGATTATGATGTGCGGGTAACGCTGAATACAGACAACAGATTGATTTCAAACACCACGCTGACCAAAGAGTACGAAACTGCCCACAAGTATTACGGTTTCACCATCGATGATTTTAAAGAAATCATCATTAACGGGTTCAAGAGCTCGTTCCTGCCCTATCGGGAGCGGAAAATTATGATTCAGGAAGTGCTCGATGAGTTGGAAGAGTACAAGTAAAACGTGAAGGTATATACAAATTCTTACTGACGTATAACCAGCGCCTTGGTTGTTTTTACTTTCCCGTTCTGGGTGTAACAGTATACAAAGTACACCCCTGATCCGACAAGATCTCCGCTTTCATCTCTCCCGTTCCAGAAGGCCTGTCGGTTTTTCACCGTGCCATCATTCGGGGTGAGTGTCCTCACAACCTGTCCGGTAACAGTCAGTATTTTCACTTCCGATTCATCCGGTAATTCGGCTATGACCATTTTATCGGTGTTTGGAATGTAAAAGGGGCTCGGGAAGGTGTAGATATCAGAATAATCCTTACGCGGTTCTGCATATTGTGTCGTCACGGCAGAGATGCCAAAATCTGTGGAAAAATAGGTGATTCCCTCTTCCGGCGCACTCTCAATGGCATATACATTATCACTCAAAAGAAGAGAATTATCAGTATTATACCCTTGTGCGTCATTCAGGAGCTCTCCCCGGGCCGTTCGCATTTTAATCCCGTTGTTTGCCGAGATAAACCAAATGTTATTCCTGACATCACTTTCGCTCTCCACCAATGGAAAAACTCCGATATAATCATCAATGCGATCCGTCCGGAAGAATATGTCTGCAGGATTTTCCGGTAACTGTACCGGAATCCGGTATTTTTGGACCCGCTTCTCGCCATCGGTGACAACGTAACAGACATTATCCGAGGTAATTGAAATACTGTAAACCGTCATCCCTGCCAAGCCGTTTGTGAGGTTATTGAGCCAAATCCATTTGTCATCGGATTGATCTGCCAATGTTCCGCTATAATCCAAAACAGCAATTCCGCCGTTTGTCTGGGGATCGAGTTCCTTTTTTTGGGAAGAGACCCAAATTCTGTTTTGATTGTCCACAGCGATTTCAATCGGTAACAGGTTTAATTTCCCCTGTATTTTGGGATCCATGACATTGAAATGCACCCATTGCCCATCCTTTGTATACGCCGTCAATGCATTGCCATTGGCGGCAAAAGCATTGGCTATCCAGACAGTGCCATGTTGGTCGGGGGTTATATCTCTGGTGATTACATAATTCGGAGCACCGGCCCCGATACCTTCCGAGCCGGAGAGGTGGCCATTCGTCGTATCATAAGTCTGATAATCAGTCATATCGTTAAGATTCACCCGAAGAAGTCCCGCACCCTCATGGGAAATAAACGCTTGATTATCGTCACGAACAACGACATCAAACGGCCGGGCCGAGCGGTAATTCATTGTATCGGCACTCCAGTAATCCCCGGAGGTTTCATCAGAGATCAGTCGTTCAGAAAAGGATTTGTTTGGTAATTTTCCGTAGTTCAGAAAATTAGACCAGTCCCCGTTTTGGTAGATAGAAATACCGGCGGCATTCGCCGCAACCAGCCTGCCATCCGGTGTATGAACCATGGCGCTGTATTCGTTATCGAACGGGCAGTTTGGCTGATAAAACCGGAAAGAATCTGCCTCCTGGTCCACTTTAGCTAACCCAAATCCCAAGGTGCCGACCCACAGGTTGTCGTTCTCACCCCGGGCAATTGCCGTCACCGGTATATACTGCGATATCACTTTTGACCAGTGCGTACCATTATAGGTGAAAAGTCCGTACCGTGCACCGAGGTACAGTTGCCCGCCAACGGACTCCAGTTCCAACAGCGAACTGGTTGAAAGAGAAAGAGGTATTTCCTCCAGAGTGTTCCCGTCGTATTGCCAGACAGTCTGTTCATTCGCAATATTGAGCGTATTCTCCGTGACCGCCATAGCGATATAATTGGATTCCGGTGACACCTGCTCCCAGGCACTGCTCGCTTTTAAATTCGGCGTGTTACTCACCACATCTTTAGACCGGATGAGCCCCACATCAGTTGCTAAATAGATGCGATCCCGGAAGATAGCTAAGTCCTGAATCGCACCAATTGACACGGGAAATTGGTTATAAAAATCCTTGTATTCATATTCTCCGGAACTCAGCTGACTATAATGCACGACGATACTTTCAATGTTTCTGATAGCAGCACCAAATACCTGCGTACCATACTTCACCAAATGATTAATCCCTACTGACGTCGACTGGTCCAGAGGAATAATTTTTCGGATTCCGGCGGATTTATCCCAAATATTAATATCCCCCACCGGGGTCCCTGCTGCCAGCCAAAGCATTTCATTATTATCAACAATCAGAGATTTGAGATCGGTATGACTCAAACCGTCCACATTGGTTACTTTGGTAAACTGCCCGCTGGCAGCATTAAAAATGAGGAGTCCGCCGGTCGTCGTGGCATACACGGTATCTCCAAAGACCTCAATATCCGTGACGGACATCATATTGGTGAAGGTTTGCCAGTCTCCGATCCGGTTTTGGGAGTAGCTAAATTGGGGGAAAGTAAAAACGGTCAGCAGGATAAGAAGGATGAATTGTCGCACTATAGATGTTCGCTCTGTAAGTTAACCATTTCAATTGCAGTTAACGCAGCATTCCAGCCTTTGTTTCCGGCTTTTGTACCTGCTCGCTCAATTGCCTGTTCAATGGTATCTGTTGTGAGAATTCCAAAGATGACCGGGATGTCCGCATCCAGTCCGACCTGTGCCACGCCTTTGGCCGCTTCACTCGCGATATACTCAAAATGCGGTGTTCCGCCGCGAATGACAGCCCCCAGGCAGATGACGGCATCGAATTTCCCGGATGTTGCCAGCCGTTTCGCCGTATACGGGATTTCGAAGGAGCCGGGCACCCAGAATATTTCAAGATTCTCTGTCTCTCCGCCGTGCCGCACAAAACAATCCTCCGCGCCTGATACTAATTTTGATGATATCAAGTCATTGAAACGGCCTACCACAACTGCAAATCGCCGTCCCTGTGCGTCAAGTTTGCCTTCGTGTACTTTAGCCATAATGTTTCCTCTACTTGTCCAGGTCAGCCATCATGAGCAGGTGACCCATTTTATCGCGTTTTGTTTGCAAATATTTCCGGTTATTCTCATTTGATTCGATTTCAATCCCAATCCGCTCTTCCAGATCCAACCCATACCCGGTGAGACCTATATACTTATGAGGATTATTCGTTAATAATCGCATTTTCCGGACACCCAAATCCGTGAGTATTTGCGCACCGATGCCGTATTCTCTGAGATCCGGTGAAAACCCAAGTTCGACATTGGCCTCGACAGTATCCAACCCTTCTTCCTGTAATTTGTACGCCAGAATTTTATGCTTGAGGCCTATCCCGCGTCCCTCCTGTCGGAGGTACAGAACAACGCCACGTCCCTCCTCGTTGATCTTCCGCATCGCCACATGGAGTTGCTCGCCGCAATCACATCGCTGGGAGCCGAAGACATCGCCTGTCAGGCATTCCGAATGCACCCGAACCAGGACCGGCTCTTCCGGATTAATCTCGCCCTTCACAAGCGCGACGTGACTGGAATTGTCCAACAGGTTCTGGTACAAATGGAGCTCCCAGTCCCCGTACTCATTCGTCGGCAAATTCACGCTCTGTATGTACTTAACGAGCTTTTCCCGACGGCGCCGGTACTCCACTAGATCGGCGATAGTGATGAGGGGGATATTAGACTTCTCCGCGATGGTTCTGAGTTCCGGTAATCGTGCCATCGTTCCGTCTTCAGACATGATTTCACACAGGACAGCCACGGGTGTTAATCCGGCGAGTTTCGCCAAGTCAATTGCCGCTTCAGTATGACCTGTTCGCTGTAATACCCCGCCTTCGCGGGCTATCAGCGGGAACACATGCCCCGGCCGGGCGAAATCCGCGGGTTTGGTCCGCTCATTTGCCAGCGCTTTGATAGTTTTGGCACGATCCGGGGCGGAAATACCTGTCGTTGTTCCTTTTTTATAATCCACACTCACGGTGAAAGACGTCTGGTGCAGGGCGGTATTCTCATATTCCATCGGCTCCAGATTCAACGAATCAGCCCGTTCCCGGGTGATTGGTGTACAGATTAATCCACGCCCTTCCCGGGCCATAAAATTTACGGCTTCCGGGGTAATCTTCTCCGCAGCCATAATAAAGTCACCCTCATTCTCACGGTCCTGATCGTCCACCACGATGACAAATTCGCCGCGCTGATACGCTTCAACTGCCTGTTCAATTGAACTAAAATCCATAGGCTCAAAATCCTTGATCTTTAATCCAGTCCAGCGTCAAGCCAGTATCTGATGTGGACCGGATATGGCGTTGGACATATTTACTTAACATATCCACTTCAATATTTACTTTATCCCCGGGTTGCCTGTCCTGAAGATTTGTTTCTTTCAGTGTATGGGGAATAACGGCAACCTCAATGATACTGTCCTGAATTGCAGCTATCGTCAAACTGATTCCATCTATGGCAATACTACCTTGCTCAACACAGAATACGGCTGATTCCTTTGGGATTTCCACGCGTAAAAGCGCATGGTCGTCTGTCCGGGATAGTCCGGTTATTTCACCAACGCCATCCACATGTCCCTGCACAAAGTGCCCGCCAAATCGATCCCCGGCCGCCATCGCGCGCTCCAGATTGACAACTGATCCGGTTTTCAAATTTCCGAGATTACTCATTTTAACAGTCTGCGGAACGACCTGAACGGAAAATCCGGCTTCGTGAAATCCAACCACCGTTAAACAGACCCCATTGATACTGATACTGTCATCCGTCTGCAGGTCCTGAATAACTTTTGTGGCCCGGATATCCAGATCATATCGATCGCCTATCCGCTGAAACCGGGTTACTGTGCCGAGTTCCTCTATCAGTCCGGTAAACATGCTTAACTTTCATCCTGCCGATATCGTGCACAGATATCGTTGCCTACTTGTTCGAGAGAGGTCAATTCAAATTTATGTGGCGTATCCATTGAAGCTGTGATACGATGAAAAGGTGATAAACCCTGTCCAATGATTTTCGAGCCCGTCATCAGAATAAGTTCATCAACATACCCGGAATCTAACAGACTGGAGGATATTTCTGCCCCGCCCTCAATAAAGACCGATAACACGCCCTTTTTCTCGTACAGCGTAGTCAGTATTTCTTGCCAGTCATATTCACCTGACTGATTGGTCGGGAGGTAAAAAATGTCCACATTCGTATTTCGATCATTGTCTCCGTTCGACAAATGAGACGCCCGCAGCAACACAGTCTCGGCCTCGGAGGATTGTAAAACATGCGCCTCAGACGGAACGGCTCCCTCCGGATCTAACACCACCCTGGTGGGGTTTTTCCCCGGGACTGTCCTGACCGTAAGTTTGGGATCGTCAACAAGTACTGTCCCTGATCCAACCAACACAGCATTGTGGTCACTTCGCCACCGGTGCACCCTTTTCCGGCTAGCGTCTCCGGTGATCCATTGACTTTTCCCCTGGGTATCTGCAATAAACCCATCCATAGTCATCGCAAGTTTCAGGGTAACCCACGGGATGCCGGATTGCATCACCCGAATAAAACCCCTATTCAGAGCCCTCGCTTTTTCTTCAAGCACGCCCACAGAGACATCGATGCCATTCTCGGCGAGTAACCGGATTCCTTTTCCGTCTACCCTAGGATTCGGATCCTGTATACCAATAACGACCCGTGAAATACCTGCCTCGATAATTTCCGGGACACACGGCGGCGTTTTCCCGTCATATGTACACGGCTCAAGGTTCACATACATTGTTGCATTTTCAGTACTGGCGGATACTTGTTTGATGGCATTAATTTCTGCGTGTGGCCCGCCGTACACTTCGTGGGCACCTTCGCCGATTACCTGATCATTTTTTACGATCACAGCACCCACCAACGGGTTGGGATTGACGGTGTTTTTCCCCCGTTCCGCCAATTCCAGTGCCCGGGTCATATATTTCGCATCATGCTGCATAAAAAAACGCCCTTTCTGGTATTCAGGGCGTTGCGAAGGGGCTTATCACGTAATCCTGCGATAAGAGTAATTTCACCATATTGTCTGCCTTCTCCCTTCCGGACTGTACCGTCGGCATCGGACTCTCACCGATTCAATCTCCTGATTTTATTCAGAAGATTCGCGGGCTTTCCCGTTTCACAGGAATCACCGCCGGTCTGGAATTTCCTCCGATATATCGGAGGATCACCATGCCCTGAAGACTCTAAAAATTTAAACCACGCTTCTCCGATTCGCAAGGCGAAAAGATAATTTACATGCTAATAGGTTGAGGGATGAAAGAACCGACAAAAATGAGAAAAGATATCCAGGCAATTCCCCGGTGAAATGGGGATAATGGTTCCTCCGGGGCCATAATAGGCGGATGTTGTACCCTGATAAGAATGAGAATGAGCAGTGCCCATATTAACCAGTTCAGGGACATAAAACTTAGGGGAATTAACGCCGCAAACGCCACCCAGGCAATCCACTTGTGCCGTTTCCCGAACATGGCATAGGCAACATGCCCGCCATCGAGTTGTCCGATAGGCAGCAGGTTCAGCGCGGTGACCAGCAACCCAATCCAGGCGGCAAACGCCACTGGATGGAGCATCACATCCTGCCCAGCTGCCAAATCCGGGTACATCATATTGGATGCAAGCCACATAAAAAGCGAATCCCCGAGCTGAATACTGCCTTCCAGTCCTGCAGTATCTACAACGGAAGACATCTGCAAGCCGATAAACAGGGCGGGTATAGTGATAATAAACCCCGCAATCGGACCAGCTGCGCCGATCTCCAGTAACGCCTTCTTATCCATAATTGGTGATTTCATTTTAATAAAGGCGCCGAATGTCCCGATAAAGGTCGGAGCCGGGATGAAATACGGCAGGGTCGCATCCACTTTATGTTTTTTAGCTGTGATATAGTGCCCCAATTCATGGGTTCCGAGAATCAGGAGCAACGTGAGGGAGAACGGGATACCATGGGCGAGCAGCGTGATATCGGGCCAGGGGACCTCCCCTTCCATGAGCGTCCCGGCAAACAGTGTAGTTATAATAGTGGCAAAAAACAGCAGCGCATGGAGCCAGATCTTTTGATCGTTTTGCGACTGGCCATTCAGGGAGACTTGCACAATACCTTTCTCATCCTGTCGGCGTATTTCCGGCCGCAGGGAGCCAATTGCGTTTTTCAGATCATCTTCCGCGTGCTCAGGAGCATCCTCAAATCGCCAGTATCCCTGAAAAAACAGAGTATTTTTCGATTGGCTGATTCCGACAATCTGCATATACGGCTCTAGTAAGTCCCGAACCTGTTCTTCTACTTTGGATGCGTTGTTTTTGACTTCGTCATTCATAAATTATCATCGAATCTTATCTTAACGTTTCGGGAATTTATTACTTATTTCCATCGTCTCAAAGAACTCACCGAGATCGGTGATTGTTTCCAATATTTTCTTGCCTTATTATTCGTCTGTCAGTAATGTTAGGTTAATTAAAAGCCCACATTTCATTGGTTTCTGTTGGGCGGCAAGGTTTTTTTACCCATCAATTCAATAGAGGGAGGCTTCGGATGAAGAAATTCGTAAAATTGTTTTGTATTCCTTTGGGATTGCTATTTGCGGTATCCACAGTGACGGCGCAGGATGATTTTCAGTCCCAGCTTGAGAAACTCGTTGGTCAGAATGCGGAATCATACGTCCAGCCACTGGTGACCAGCACCGGTATTGGGCTGAACAGTGGCGTGTATAATACCGCCAAGGTGCACAGTCTTTTAGGTTTTGACGTAACCATTAATGCGAATGTGGTTACAATACCGGATGAGGGTAAAACCTATACGTTTGACACATCAGCTTTAGATGAACTGACATTTACTTTCACCAACCCAGGGGGTGGCAGCGATATTGACATAGTATTGGATGCTGCACAGGTATATCCATCGATGGAAGATGCCCCCACGGTTTTTGGTGAAACAGGAGCACAGAATTTAACTCCAGATGAGACCTATGTGGAAAACACCATTGTGACACGATTGGCAGAGGAAACTCCTCTGACCGAAGCCCAGGTTCGAAGCCAAATGGGCAATGAGATTAATACACAGATTAGCCAAATCCCCCAGGTTCCGATCCCGCCGGGATTTGACCTTCCGGGAATGGCAACGGCTAGCCTGCAGGCGAGTCTTGGCCTCCCCTTCGGTACTGAAGCTCAGTTGCGATATATTCCTGCTTCTCCTATCAATGAAGACTTAGGTGATTTTGGCCTGCTCGGTCTTGGGGCCCGAATTAGTATCGACCAATTTATACCGGTGCCATTTTTTCCTGTTGATATTTCCGCCGGAGCTTTTTATCAGAATGTGGAATTGGGCCCGGTGAATATCACGAGTAATATAATCCATGCAGAGGTCAGTAAGAGTATTCCCATGATAACCGTTTACGGTGGATTTGGCCTGGAGAGCTCGAAACTGACAGCGGAATATGATTACACTGCGCCAAACGGTACCGTTGCACCGGTGGAAGTTGAACTCGAGGGAGAGAATGGATTCAGAACTACTCTCGGTGCCCGCCTTAAACTGCTGCTACTCACCATTAACGCCGACTACAGTATAGGTGAATACAACAGCGCCAATGTTGGGGTAGGACTTACTTTCCGGTAGACTGATTAGACAAATTCCGACCTTCAAAAGCCCTCCTTGCCTGGAAGGGGGGCTTTTTTTTCTCGTCAGAAGCAAAATCACCGGGGCGACTATTCAGGCTCATCCACTGGACAGCCACGGGAAAATTTTGTTCTCCTAAGCCAGAGGTCGTAAAATGGTTCTTTTCATACTGAGTTCATTGTATCATCTACTGCTTTTTTTCTGTTGCTAAGCGCATAGTACCATCTTTTAGCATGATGACAATGTTTTCAGTTATCACCTTCCAATTGATCTTATTAACCAGGAACCGGAGCACTGACCGCAGCTATATCAGTACTGCGAATGTCGCGGAAAAATCGAAGAGATTACACAAAGGCGCATAAGAGGTATGTGGTGGCATATTCACAGCAAATTTCGAACTTTTCCCTTCCCACCTGAAAACGGAAAACACCTTCGGTATAGCCTTAAAAACCTGAAGATACCGTAATCTGAGAATATAAAAAGGGGGCTATCATTACTCTGATAGCCCCCTTATAAAAATCAGTTTTCAGATGTATTATTTCATGTAATAAGTTTGGGATATATTCATAATTTTCCCAATATAGAGATGTAACTAGAGACTTCTTTTAATTACACTTCTATTAGATTTTTCTATTACTCTCAAAATAAACTCCAATGGCACCCTTTTATCTTTCGTATCTTGATACTGAAAGTGGTGCTTGAATACTCTGGGCACCTCAAAACATATATTACTGTATCACGGTCATTAGATTCTGCGAACTCGGGGGTGAATCTGATAAATTACGCCCCCGAGAGTTGACTTTGATGCACAACTGATGCCCCGGCTTGAATGGTGCTTACATAGACTAACGCAGGTTTCCCATACTTATCTGCATATCGTTGCTTCACCATAGCTGAAAAATCTTCCAGGGCTTCAGCCTCAATCAAATTAATGGTACATCCTCCAAAGCCCGCGCCCATCATCCGGCTCCCGTACACCCCGTCAATATCCGAAGCAATGTCCACCAGATAATCCAATTCCTGGCTGCTCACTTCGTACTGATCCCGTAACCCGGCATGCGACGCCCACATCTGTCTGCCAAATGCCGGGTAATCTTCTTGTTCAAGGTGTTCGCAAGCCTGCTCAACCCTGTTATTCTCCTGGATCACATACTCGCACCGGCGATAGACCACCGGGTCCAACTCGTCCTGGTGTTTTCGCAACAGGGGTAACGACACGTCCCGCAGACTCTGAATCCCATCCTGGTATTGCTGGAGCAACTGCACACCCTGTTCACACTGTCTGCGCCGGATGTTGTATTCGGAGGTCGCCAGGGATCGCCGGACCTGAGTGTCACACAGGACGATGCGCAAATCCTCCCGCTCAAAGGGATAATATTCGAAATCGAGGCTCCGGCAATCCAGTTTAATTACCCGTGCATCTTTACCGAACACATTCGCAAATTGGTCCATAATTCCGCACTGGACTCCCACGAACTCATTCTCGGCTGTCTGCCCGACTTTCGCCCTGTCCAGCGGCGACAGATCGAGGTCGAATATTTCTTGCAAGCCCCAGAGCAGTCCGCCTTCCAGGGCCGCCGAGGACGACAGACCGGCGCCGATGGGAATATCTCCGCCGAAGACACAATCGAAGCCCGGAATATCAATTTCAGCCGTAGTCAGTTGTTGCACGACGCCGATCAGATAATTCGGCCATCCCAGGTCGGATGCCTCATATGCCCCGTTACTGGTATGAAAAACATACGATTGGTCCATATCCACAGCATACACCCGAGCATTCGTCCTCCGATTCGGCGCGATCCCGAAGATAAGGTGTTTGTCAATCGCCGCCGGCAGCACAAACCCTTCGTTGTAGTCGGTATGCTCGCCGATCAGATTGACCCGGCCCGGCGACCGGACAAACACGGGATCGGTCTCAAAGCGCCGGGTAAACTGTTGCTGGACCACAGTGAATAGATCATTCATAAATCTTGCCATATTTTCCGATTATTCCGTTTTATTCAGAGGAAGGTCCCCATCATGTGTAAAATCAATCCCACAAAATGACAGGTTGGCTCCTTTCCTTTTTCGCTGCACACCATTGTTTTCTACTTTATTCCTGCCAGAAAAGGGTATTCAGCAGGACCAATGCAATCGCCGCCTGGCAATTCAAGGGTGTGGCGAGTATCGCAAAATCAATTCTTTCTCTATTATCGGTTTACATCTTCTGATAAAAGTGTGTTAGCGGGAAGATAACTTTATTGTTCTTGCCGTAAATGTACCAACCGCAGAGACAAACCGGAACGGTGCAAGAAAAAACACTCAGGAAATATGCATATTGCTTTTCCAGTCCCATTGAATCGTATAAATTCCAGACACATTACAGGCGGAGAAGATACTTTTTTGATTCGTATTAAAATTTTTGTCCAAAATCGATTCTGAATAGCCAGTAATATCATGTTTTCACAATTAAGATTGACCGGAAATTGATTTATTGATATCAATCCATTCGTGCTTCTTATCTTAAATTTTAGTAAAAAATCTTTATCGCATTATTCATTGATCTTTTCTATGGCTTTTCACTCAATTCAAATTCGATAAAGTCACAAAGTTTGGAATATTTTTCATATAATTTTTTATATTTTTCCACATTTTCTACAGATGGTAGGAATGTTTTCTCAAAACCTTTTCCCATGGCTTGTTGGGCTTCTTCTATGGAGGAATAAATCCCCGACGCTGCGGCAGCAGCCATTGCAGTTCCCAAGGCTACTGACTCTTCTCCGGCTACTACTTTAATCGGCATATTAAGCACATCAGCTGTTACCTGCATGACAAATGGAGATTTCTTTGGGATACCCCCGATCGCTATCACACCTTCAATCTCGACACCCTCCTCATTAAATCTTTCCACGATTTTTTTTGCACCAAAGGCAGTGGATTCAACAAGGGCACGAAAAATTCTCGGGGCATCCGAACCCAAATTTAGGCCGGTAATTGCTCCTTCCAACTCCTGATTTGCATCGGGAGTTCTGCGCCCATTCAACCAGTCTATGGCTAATAACCCATCTTCTTCAATGGCAAGTTGTTCCGCCCTGTCGGATAATAGTGGAATAATTTGATCCGAGACTTTTTGCTGAAGATCCTGAATTTCTTCCTGATTGAAAAGACCAAGTTCCTCAACCACAGATTTTAATGGCCACATTAAAAGGTCACTGAACCATGCGTAAATATCACCAAAGGCCGATTGACCGGCTTCCAAACCAAGCATGTTTGGCATAATAGAGCCATCAACCTGACCACAGATGCCATTCACAAGTTTTTCCTCCTCGGAATTATCAACTATGACCATGTCACAGGTTGAGGTCCCCATCACTTTTACCAGCATATTCGGTTCAATTTCGGCACCAACTGCCCCCAAATGTGCGTCAAATGCCCCTACTCCGATTATGCAATCGGTACTCAAACCTAATTTGTTCGCCCAATCTTCTGACAGGTTGCCGGCCGGGGTATCGGCGGTATACGTATCTTGATAAAGATTATCACGCAAATCCGCAAGATAGGGATCTAGCTCTGACAGAAATTTTTTCGAAGGTAATCCGTTCCATGTTCTATGCCACATTGCCTTATGGCCGGCTGCAGTCCGGCTGCGTTTAATAAACTGAGGATCAGTATTACCGGTTAGAACAGCAGGTATCCAATCACAATGTTCGACCCAGGAGAAAGCAGATTCTTTCACCTGCCTGTCGTTCCGGATGATATGTAATATTTTTGACCAAAACCATTCAGCAGAATATATCCCTCCCTCGTACATCGTGTAATCGTGGCCCCCCCACTCTTTCGCGAGGTTGGTAATCTGCATTGCTTCATTTACGGCCGTATGGTCTTTCCATAACACAAACATCGCATTGGGATTTTCCGCAAACTCCGGCATAAGGGCAAGCGGTTGTCCTTGCGTATTTACAGCACAAGGGGTTGAACCGGTCGTATCTATGGAAATACCCTGTATTTTTTGAGATATATTAGCAGAGGGTTTTGCCAATACACCACACAAGCATTTTTCTAAGCTTTCAAGATAGTCTAAGGGATGTTGCCGAAACTGTTTTTTTTCAGGGTTACAATACTTTCCCTCAGTCCAGCGAGGATAGTATACAACTTCGGTACCTAATTCTGTTCCCTCTGCAGCATCAACAATAACAGCACGAACAGAATCAGTACCGAAATCCACTCCAATCACATATTTTTCATCCATTTGCATGAGGAACCCTTTACATTTTTATAATAGAATTAATTACTGTTATTTTATTCCCCAACACTTGTCGCATCTGGTGTAATAATTAATCGTGCAGAAAAAACCACTAAAATTACTCATACTTCAATTGTCTCGAATATTTTTATCAATTCATCTAAAAAACAGAGAGCTTCGGATTCTCACTCCCTCAGTGAATGGTACTTAAGTGGTTCCCTTGAATATTATTTTGGGTTCCAGGATTTTCTCATCCAGCTTTCGGTCTCCACTTTCAATTTTTTGTATCAGCATATGCGATGCTATTTTTCCCATTTCATAGGCAGACTGCTCGATTGTTGTGAGTGCCGGTTCCAGCAAATCCGAAGAGGAGGAATTACCAAAACCGATTAATTTTATATCATCTGGGATGCGGAGACTAGTGTGTTTTTTTATCACCTGAAATGCTCCGATGGCCATCGGATCATTCGCAGTAAAAACGGCATCAGGAATATTTTCATTATCAATCAGTTGCTGGAATGCTCTCGTTCCATCCTCCTGACGACTTCCATCCGTGAAAACAAGAGATGGATCAAAAGGAATATCATGCTTTTCAAGTGCATTTAAATAACCTTTCAATCGGTCTCGCCCGACTGAAATTAACTGGGATCCGCCAAAATGTGCGATACGGGTTGCCCCCTGATTTATCAAGTATTCCGTGGCTTTAAAAGCTCCTTTATAATCATCCAAGATAACTTTACTCACATCCATTCCATCCGTAATTCGATCAAACAGAACTACTGGAATATTGCGCTTCTTAAGAATATTTATATTATCGGAACTTGTGGTTTCGCGTGAAATAGCCAACAGCAGACCCGCCACTAAATTTGACGCCAGTGCCCTGATGTTAATCAGTTCACGCTTACTGTCTTCATTCGATTGAGAGACCATAATGGTATACCCCAGTTCATAGGCAACTTCCTCAATACCACTTATCACTGTAGAGTACACCTCATTTTTAATCTCCGGTACAACGACTCCTATAACCATACTTTTGCGATCACGGAAACTTTTGGCATGGCTATCCAAGTGATAATCCATCTCTTCTGCTTTGGTTTTGACAAGTCGCTTTGTATTGGAGCTGATGCCCGGATGATCTCGCAGTGCCCGAGAAACGGTAGAATGATGGATACCCAATTTACGAGCAATATCCTTGATGGTCACTTGTGATTTATTCATCATCCATTACCTTATTTTTCAATGGCACCCAGATGTTTGTTATATTTTTCAAAAGTAAAAATAGCTTACGGCATGAACAGCGGATTTATTCGACACAGATCCAGGTCAAATTACACAAATATTCATTTTGATGATTTCATCTGAATTCACAATTTTTTCTGTAGCCTAATCAGCCCACAACATACAGTGTGGTTGAATTTATTAAAATTTGTATTTTACACGTATTTACATAGTATAGTTAACCTAACGGGGAAAATTAATTATGAAACGTAGTGTTTTATACCACTTTTTTATCGCAACTACAGATATCCCCAGCAATTTTTATTACCCTGGGCTCCGCATTTTTCTGCTGCATTTGGTTGAATAATTGTTTCGCTGCCATTATCCCCATTTGTTCTCCATCCAATTGGATATATGAAACCCCATACGCATGAGCCCTTCGGGATTCATCAAGCGATACTATTAATACATCATTTCCCCATTTTTCCGAGGCAAACGTTCGCTCTCTTAGTATCAACCGCAAAATATGTTGATCGACTATGATTGCGCAAGAATCCTCGTCTGAAAATCGGTTAACCGCATTTTTGACCTGGGAAAAAGTGCTTATCCCATATATTACTTCTCCGCGTAATTCCGAATCCCGTCTTGAAACCGCTTCCTGAGTTCCCGCAATCCATTCCTTGTTCCTTCGACTGTTATTCCCACTGGTAAAATATAAATACCGAGAGAGCCGCCTCTGCTCAAGAAACCGAATTACCCGGTAGAATTCCCTTTTGTAGTCACGTTTAATTACCGTAAAAGGGCAATCGCCATCCGGGTGGTTAATCACAACTACGGGTAGATGGAATTCCGTTAGCTTATCAATCACCACTTCTGGTAATCTTTCCATATTCGCGTCAAATAAAATACCGGCGGGATGATTCCCTTCCATTTTATACAGGACCTCTAATTCTGTAATACCCTTCCTCTGTGTACGTTTAATTGTCAGTTGATACTCTGATTTCGAAATAACTTTTTCAATGCCTGTCAGGAAGGATGAAAAGTGTTTGTGTGAAAACGATTTGGCGACAAAGAGGATTTGAAAGGATTCTCCCAACACCAAACTCCGGGCAATAGCATTGGGCCTGTATCCCATAATTTTAGCCGTATCCAATATTTTATTACGCACGGATTTGTTCACATGCGGATATCCATTCAAAGCCCGTGATACCGTCATTTTCGATACACCAACGGTCATGGCAATATCTGCTAACGTGACAGATTTCTTCTTGGTATGCATCACCCCATCACCTCCATATTATTAAAAACAGGAGTCAAATGATTTTCTAACAAAGTCTTCATCCTGTTTCTTTAAGCAAGTTTGAACATTTTCGAGTTTCCGGCTTCTCAATTCATACATTGCTCACTACCGGATGATCCATACTTTCGCGGATAATACCATTTGTATAGCAGGCAGTGGACTCCTGAGAAGTAATTACGTATAAATCTGCGTAATGGATTTACTGACATATTGTGAATATTATCTGCTCAACCAAGCTGGACAGGAATTAAATAAAAAATTCTTCAGATCTAGATTTGATGCTATCGATCAATGCTACTTAGATCAATCTCTCCATTATAAGGCTTCAAGCAAGGTTTTGACCACACTCACTGCTTCAAAAGCATTTTTCCCGTAAGCATCTGCACCTATTTTCTCAGCATATTCTCTGGATACAGGAGCGCCTCCGATTATTATTCCCACCTTTGTGCGCAAATTTTCTTCATCCAATTTTTCTATTACACCCTTCATGGCTGTCATAGTGGTTGTAAGAAGAGCTGACATGGCAACTAACTGTGGATTATTTTCTCGAATCGCGTGAACGAATTTTTCTGGCGGGGTATCCGTCCCCAGGTCTATGACGTTATACCCTGCCCCTTCTAGCATAATGCCAACTAAATTTTTCCCGATATCATGGAGATCACCCTTCACCGTCCCAAGTACGATAGTCCCTTTTTTCTCAACATTGTCTTGAAGCAGATGGGGCTCAAGTACACGCATTCCGCTTTTCATTGCCTGAGCAGAGACCAGCATTTCGGGGACGTATATTATGCCGTCATTAAATCGTTGGCCAACTACCTCCATTGCCGAGATCATACCTTCATTCAGGATTTCTTCAGGTTCTATTTCACGTTTAAGTGCTTCTTGCACCAAAGAAATCACCCTGTTTTGGTTACCTTCGATTACATTTTCAGTTATTTGATTCATTAAAGACATGACAGTACCACCCGTTTTATTTACCAATCAGATCAGACGTGAAGAGTTTGTTGTCTGATTTCATTCCTAAGTTAAGAACAGAGTAATAATGTAGTGGATATCCGGAGTTACCCCGTCAATTCGTGCCAAAGTTGGTACGCATTATACGCTACATCGAAATCCGTAATCTGTTGAAGCGATCTTATAACACATTTCGTTCTATGACGATTTTGTGCTTCTGCTATCCTCCTGATATATTGCCTCCAATTCTCCCCGTTCTCGGGCATCACCCTGCTATAAAACACAGTATCCGTCTCCGCACAGACCTGAAAAAGCCACTCCAGGGAATACTCTTCCGGATTCCCTAAATCGATAGCTTGCACTTCCTCTAGTTCGCACATTTTTTGAAACAGGGCCTCGTGTTTTCCGCAGAAATGAATAAATGTTCCTCCAAACGGGTCCGAAGCTTTCACAATATTAGGAATAACAAATTCATCGATCATTTTCGGCGAAATCATCTGGGCCGAATCTTCTGACATTCTGACACCGACTCCGGAAAAGTACAGACCTTGTGGCGTTCCATGGCCGTGAATCATTTCACTGTGACTTTCACTCATGATTTTCTTCAGGTGCAGTGAGACTTCTAAATACAGATGATAAGCCACATCCAAAATCGTATGTACCTTCACTGGGTCTGTGACCATTTCAAGGAATAAATCTTCTCCGTACAGAAGATGTGCCAAGTCAAAGACCCCCTGTGTGTCGGGCTGATAGGCAGCGATCTCGGTTAATTCACTCTGACTGTGAATTTTGTAAAAATCTTCTGCAAGTTGCATTATCTCAGCAGAAGCGACATCGAGAGGTAACAAGGACTCAATCTCTTCGACCGAAAGTGTATCACCAACCCAGGGCATCTGCCCTTCGGGGATATGAAAATGCTGCCCGGCTATTGCCGGAATAAATATCGTCCCTAAATTTGGCCTGACCGCCGGAATTCCGTCGGTGGGCCACTCTACAACCCTTTTCGCTCTTCGTGTCTCAGATTCCCACATTTTCCGCGGGGAATAAAACCTCTCGTTGTAGTTCGCGGTATCATATTTGCCAAGGGTTTCCGTATTGGGATCTAACTTCCCAAGTTCCGGTATTGGAAGAAAGAGCAGAGTTTTCCTCTCGCCAGTCCAGAATTCCTTATGACGCTGAATTTTTTCCTTCATACGATTTTCCATAGCGATTGCTCACCTTTTGAATCATGCCAACCACAAATTTCTATCTCAATAAACAGATTTGATGTCCGGAGTTTTGCCTTGATGGCTTGCCTATCCGGACTGATGGCAGGATTTATTCAGTCTTACACGTGCTCCCTGTTCATTGGAATATTCTGGTACACTCCATCGGCAACCTCTGCTCTACATCTATAGAAATTATTCGATCGGCGTACTATTGCGACTGGCTTTTCAGATTATTCTTTCACTACAGGTAGTATGAGAACTATTGACTGTGAAACCAACGAATCCGACTCACTAATATTCCGACCAATAGGATGGTCAGGGTTCCAATCACAATCACCATGTAATTATGAAAGGGACTGCGGAATGGTTCCAAAGCGCCGGTCCAGTTCTTGGATAAAGTCATCCAGAAGATCACCAGAATACCGACAATCACTCCGGTCGCCGCAGCGGGATTTTTTGCCCGCCTGGCGATCAATCCGAGCAGAAACAACCCCAACATTCCCCCACTGAAGATACTGGCCAGTTCCCACCACGCGTCCAGTGCGCTCTCTACATTGATCATAGCCAGGGCGATCCCCGTACCAAGCAACCCCCAAATAAGAGTAGCCGAATAGAGGACACGCATGGATTCTTTCTCCCCTGCATTCGGCCGAAAGTAGCGTTTATAAAGGTCCTTCAAGATTAACGTCGCCGAGCTGTTCAGGCTGGAATCCACGGTACTCATCGCCGCGGCTGCCACAGCAGCGACCAATATCCCTGTGACGCCAACAGGCAATTGGGTGACGATGAAATAGGGGAACACTGCGTCGGATTTGCCGACCACGTCTGCGGTCGTTCCCAACAACTCCGGTTGCCTGGTATAAAAAGCGAATAACGCTGTGCCGATAAAAAAGAAGATCGCCGATACTGGCACGTACAGGAGTGCACCGATCCAGACGCTCTTACTGGCTTCGGTCTCAGAGCGCGCAGTATGGTATCTCTGAACATAGTTTTGATCGATGCCGAAGTTCTGCAAATTGATGGTGATTCCATACACAAAAACCACCCAGAACGTGGATGTGGTGAAGTCCAGCGAAAAGCTTCCCAAACTAAACTTGTTGAACTGGGTGCCGACTGTAAAGACCTGCATCGGTCCCTCCGGCATTCCGAAGAGCATGAGAATCATGCAAAGCAATCCCCCACCTACCAGAACAATGGTCTGCACCACATCCGTCCAGATAACCGCCTCAATACCGCCGAGGATGGTATAAATTGTCACCAGAATCCCGGTAACGACGATGACCAACCGCACATCCCAGTTCAGCAACGGGGCTAAAGCTAGCGCCACCAGATACATGATGGTACCCATCCGGGCTAACTGAGTCAGGAGATACATTACCAAGGCATAAGTCCGTGCCCATGGTCCGAATCGCTCTTCAAGATGGTGGTAGGCCGAAATTTCTCCGGTTTTCCGGAAAAACGGGACAAAATATTTGACAGCGATCACTGCAGCGATCGGCAGTGTCAGGGAGAAGACATAAGAATTCCAGTTTCCACCATACGCATTTCCGGGTAGGGCCAGGAAACTAATGCTGCTTACATATGTGCCCATGATGGACAACCCAACTGCCCAACCCGGCAGAGACCGGCTAGCGGCCATAAACCCATCGGTGGTTCGACTGCGTTTAACGAAGGAGGATCCGAAGATCACCACTCCGACGAGATAAGCCAGAAATACTGCAATATCCACTCCACGTAGACTCACAAATCACCCCAGGTTAATACGTTTGCCTGTTTCCTTTTCAGAGCCGGTCCAGACTGTACGGACTCATTTTTCCACCAGCGCAGTTAACTTAGTCGCTATTCTGCCTCACATTTGCGGCACGCTACGAAAATATCACCGGTTTCTCTATTGATAACAACTTTGCCTCCTCCCTCATTCCCTACATCCAGCGTTAAACTCCAGATCTTCCCCTTGTCTTCACTTCTCCGGTAAAATCTGCAATACCCGCCAAAGGCCAGCACCGTCCCGGTATTGGTCACTACTACCTTCGGTCCGTGGACAGAATCATAAAATTCCCGGATTTCCAACTCATCGATGTTGACTCCACTACGTGCCGAATCTGCACAAAGCCTAGTCCACGTCCCGGCAAATAGGAGTACCAGGGACACCAGAATAAACAAGTACTTGGACCCGCGTACACTCGTAATTTCATTGAGACCCATGAATTCATTGATTCCCCTCATATCTGATTAATTACTTCTATATTGCACGCATCGCGGTAAAGATTCAGCTAGACTGCTACTGTACCCTGCAATATATTCGGTGTGCGGATCCCGGGTTTGATTTCCCCGGTAGGTACGACCGGCTTGTGCTGCCAGTGGACTGCTGTCGTTGTCACCACGGCCGTAGGCATCTCCCCGATTTTACTCCACTTATCTAGCACAGTATCGTAAGCCAGGATATCTTTGGAAAATCCGGGATGGTGTCTTTTGAGATTCTTCCCGACGTGTCTCCCTGCGGAACCACCAAGCACCAGGATCTTCGAATCTCCAATCGCCAATCCCGGTGCGGCACACATAGGATGGGGTATATCCGCTATACTCTTCCAAGACTCCCTCCTCGGATCGTAGCGATAGCAATCGGTTAAAAACCGTACATTTTTCTCACCGGAGGAATTATCCTCAAGAGTTTGTCCGCTGATCAGATAGAGATACTCCCTGTTTTCCTCCTGTTGAGCAATGACCAGCGCTTTTCGAAGGGGAGGTCCGGGCCAGCGCTCCACTTGGGACCACCCGGACTGAAGGTCAGACAGGTTGAGATGATATACGGAATGCAGCACCTGATCAGGATTGCCACTGTCCTGTCCTCCGAACACAAAAACATCATTTGCGATACGTGCAGCTGTTGAAAAACAGACCGGTCTCGGTAGTGAGGGCAGCGTCTCAATTCGAAGCTCCTGCGGACCCGGGAGCCACTCCACACGATAGACCTCTTTGTAAACACTGTTCGCGTTCTGACCTCCGATAAGTATTACCCCGCTTTCTGTCTGCACCGTGACACCATAAGCCAGAGAACCGGGTAATTGAGAATCCGTATTCCAACGATAGGTACCATCGGAATCGGACTCCAGTATATAGACCTGATCATACCAGTGTTTTGCACCACCCTCCCAGGGAAATCCCTCCGGGAAATTCGCTCCCCCGGCGATGAGTAACGCCCCATTGCTGACACCGACAAACGGTCCCCCCAATCCCAGATCGTTTGGCAGTGGTGGCAGGACATCCCAGGAAACGGAAACCTCAGAGTCTTGTCCAGTTGAATCCTCGGTTGCAAAGGTATGAAGGGCACCGATACAGATAATCCCGGTTATGGAAGACTTCAAGAATTTACGTCTCTTCATGGACTGCTCCCTCACTCCAAGTACAAACTTTCCATATGTAATCCTGCTTTTGACTCAAGAGTAATCGACCTCCGAGTAATACTCCGCCATATCCGGCGCCGCAGGGGCGTCAACTTCCGGCAGCCATTTCTTCAATCGGTTGATAATTCCCTGGTGTTCATCTTTCCCAGCGAGATTATACCATTCGTGGGGATCCGACTTGTGGTTGTATAGCTCTTCACTGCCATCATGATAATGGATATATCGCCACTGCTTATACCGGACCGCATGATTACCCCGCAGCTAGGTGGTCACCACCGGTCTTCCCCGCTCTTTGGAGGGATCCTTAAGCAGCGGGACCAAACTGACCCCGTCCAAACCGGGCTTCTCTTTCAGACCACAGAGCTCAATAAGCGTCGGGTAGATATCCAGCAGGCTCACTGGGCTGTCACACCGGGCTCCCTCTTGAGCAATTCCTGGTGCCACAATGATGAACGGGGTACGTGTCGATTTCTCCCAGAGGGCAAACTTCTCCCAGTGCTTCTTCTCCCCCAGGTGAAACCCATGGTCTGTCCAGAGCACCACAATCGTATTATCCATATAAGGGCTACTATCAAGGGCATCCAGAATCCGACCTACGTTGCGGTCGGTCGAGGCGGCACAGGCCTGATACGCCTGGACGACCTCCTCATATTGACCGTTCTCTTTGATGGTTTTATAGATAAAAGGCTTCCCCTTTTCCAACATCCATTTTCCTCCGGAAGAGAGATCCTCGTTATCATCCTCCATGATTTCCGGTGTTTCAAGTGTCTTCAAAGGATATTGTTTAAAATATTTCTCTGGTGCGTACCATGGAGAATGTGGGCGAAAGATTCCGGCAGCAAAGAAGAACGGTCTGTCATGCTTCTGCTCAAAAAAGTTCCCGGTATATTTTACCGTTTTCCAATCCGGTGTATCGGATTCTTCCGGGGGCCAGGCACCCCAATCAAAGGGAGCACTGGTCGGTCCTCCGTCCCGGCCGCCGATCCAGTTGGTAATGCCGTTCAGCCTGTTCTCCGGATACCGGTCTTCCGGGAGCTTGAAAAACCGGTGAAAGGAGGCATCATCATGAAACGCATTGTCATAGTGATGATGATAGATTTTCCCAGCGCCCTCTGCCCAATAGCCGTGATCCATGAAGTGCTGGGGGAGCGTCGTGGCATCCGGCAGGGCACGCCGCCAGTCGGTTTTGTTGCCGTACACTCCTGTATTTGCGGTCGCTAAACCAGTTAACGTTGCTGCGCGGGACGGATTACATGCCGGCGAGGCACAATATGCACGGGTAAAGGTGATACCCCGGTTTGCCAGCCGTTTGATATTTGGAGTTTCAATGGGATACTCCTCATCCATAAGAGTTATCCAATCATTTAAGTCGTCTATAGCTAGAAACAACACATTCGGCTTGTCCAACTGACCGGTCGATTCCGTCCGAGATACCCCTGAAACTGTCAAGGGAAACGGAAGCGCCGAGAAAAGACCGGCCCCCATAACCGATTTTAAAAACGATCGTCTTTCCATTACTGAGTCTCCTTCCCTTTACTGTCATCAGAGTAATACGCCGGATTTCTGCGCGGGAATCTGGAATGCACCGATCGTAGTTGTTCCATGAGTTCATTTTCCAGTTGAGTCGTCTGTCCTGGTCTGTAGTGACTTAAATCGTAAGTCTCCCCGGTATCCTCCGACAGATCATACAGCTCGGACGTTTGCTTTTCATAGAAATAGAGGAGTTTTAAATCGCCTTCCCGGATACCGCCCTCATACAGATTCCACTTGCTGCCCCGCAATCGCCCATTATCGGATAATAACATCACCGCCGTATTCTCACGTAAACCGCAATCATTGAGAGCCTGCAGCACCTCTCCGACATAATGATCCAACGTTTCCATAAACCCCGCATACATGATTTCCTACTCATTCAGCCGGCCATTTGCCTTCCGCCTGTATTTTTCCACCAGCCATTTGCACCATGAATGGACCGGTATACGTGAAATATTTCATAAAAGAGCGTCGGTTCATGGGAGTCTCCCGGTCGTGATGACGGAATTATTATTTCGGACTCCAGGTGTAGGTCGCCGGGTCAAAATCATAATGCGATTTTGTCGGTGCATTTGGAGCATTCTCCTCCGGCAACCAGGCAGCAAGTTCCTGCTTCACATCATTGTACGATGGATCCGTGGCGAGATTTTTCCACTCGTGTGGATCTTTCTTCATGTCATACAGCTCTTCTTCACCTGAATGGTAATGTATATACCGATACCGCTCATCACACACTGCATGGTTTCCATACCTGTAGGTGATAAGTGCCGGACGATTCCGCCGCTTCTCCGGATGCTTCAATAACTGTGCAAGTGAGGAACCGTCTAGGTTCGGGTTGGATGGCAAACCGCAGAGATCAATCAGTGTCGGATAGAGGTCAATGAGACCGACCGGACGATCACAGGACTTAGGAGTCGTATTTTGCTCCGGAACTGAGATCATGAATGGAACATCGGTAGATCGCTCCCAGAGGGTGCCTTTATGCCAATGGTGTTTTTCCCCCAGATGAAACCCGTGGTCGGACCAGAAAATAACTATCGTGTTGTGGGCATGTTCGCTTTTATCTAAAACATCCAGGAGTTTTCCCAGTAGGAAATCCGCATAACTGATGCACGCCAAATAGGCCTGGACCGCCTCCTGATGCTTCCCGGTTTCCACCACCAATTTATAATCCTTCAGGGATTTCCTGGCAAACTCCCGGCCCGGTTCCGGTACATCGGCAAGATCATCGTCTTTTATTTCCGGGAGCGATATTTGGTCTAACGGATAGAGATCGAAAAATTGTTTGGGTGCATACCATGGCATATGGGGCCGATAGATGCCCGTGGCAAGAAAGAATGGCTTATCATGCTGTTGTTGAAGGAAGTCTTCTGCCCATTCTATCAGTTTCCCGTCTCCCATTTCCTGCGGCCGCTTGTCAAAGGCCCCCCAGTCAAATTCACGGTAATTCCCAGGGGGGGTCTTCCCTTCCCGTACATTATCGATCCCGTTAAGGGGAAACCCCTCAGGCCAGTATATCCCCGGCCGTTGCACGTGCTGTCCCGGCACGGGATAATTGTAATGCCAGGGAGAATCCTGCACCTGGGGAAAATAGGTATCCCAGAGATCGGGCGGATTATTGCCCAGGGTATGATGAAATATTTTTCCTCCCCCGGCCACAAAATATCCATGCTTCTTAAAATATTCCGGCAGGGTGAGCACCTCCGGTAAAGCGGGACGCCACCACTGTCCGTTATGATACACCCCTGTGGTTGAAGGACGCAATCCGGTCATGATTGCCGCTCGAGAAGGATTACACATCGGAGAAGGACAGTAGGCATTGTTGAAAGAGACGCTGCGATCTTTCAGCCTTTCCATATTCGGTGTGTGGACCGTACCCTGATATCCTCCGAGCCATGACGTCCAGTCATTCATATCATCAACCGCAATGAATAGTACATTGGGTTTACCAGTCCCGCTGGTCCTTCCCGGAAACGAGAACACGGACGACATACTCCCTATCCCCAATCCGAAGACTTTCAGAAAGGTGCGTCGTGTAATTTGACGCTTTCCCTCTCTTCCTATGAAAGGTGGCTCCTTCATATCCTATTGACCCCCTTCAGTCATTCACTCTTATCGAAAGTAATGATGAGTCCGTTCTAAAAACTCAACATGCCATTTGTGAAAGAAACATCCTTGTTTTCAGGCGGATCCATTGCCAGACGGCATTTTATAACGTCAGTGGAGAACAAATTTGCCACACCATAGATTTTTCCTGCGCACAAACAGCCTCCAGAGTCATGTCGGTGTCCCGATTGCCCTCAACAGTGCGTACGTTGCCATCACAAACATCCCGCGCACCTTCAGTTTGCCATTGCGCATTGCCCCCACATCTTTTGGACAGTGGCTTCCACTTTCGGCTGGAGGGTTTGTCGCTGCTCCGGGAGTGCGGCCCAAGGTTGCCACCGAGCGTGACGTTGGGCATCTCCGGCGTCAAAATACCACCGGCGGGCGGCCATAAAGCCTTCGGTGGTGCGACTGCGTTTAAAGAAAGAAGAACCGAAGATCACCACTCCGACGAGGTAGGACAAATATACTACAATACCCACTCCGCGTAGACTCACAAATCACTCCGGTTCAAAACGTTCGTCTAGTTTACTTTCAGTTCCGGTGCAGACTATCAGGACTCATTTTTCCGCCAGATTAGATACTTCAGTCACTATTCTATTCCAGATTTTCGGTGATCGGCAAGAAGGCTGGCTCCCCCTGACGGCGAAATTACAGTAAGTAGTATCGTGGTACAAAAACCCAGGTTTAATAATACACGAAAACTACCTAAGCTGATTGAACTCCCGATTTGATTTTCGGTCGTTATCCAATTGGACCAATAAATATTGGACGCACTTATTCGAGGTCCTCTGGTGTGCAGGTATCATAACACTCAAACGGCACATCTATCTCTTCCGCGAAAGCTTTCAAGTCTGCCAACCTGTCCCCAAAAATGGTCATCGGGTGATTGGTGTTCACATAATATTCGAGCTTCCCACATAAGGTCAGATACCATTGTGGCCATTCACGGCTGCACCGCTCGGTTCGGTTCAGCCACTCCTCTTTCGATGGCACATCGGTTATGCCACGTCCGGCACACAGATACATTTGGTTCTTCCGGAACGAAAATCGGGCCCAGGTCACTGTCCCTGGTTTCTGGACATAGAGGCTGCAGGTTCCGCCACCGTTCTTAAAGTACATCGGTGTTTGCCGTTCAGACCACGCCCCATCCAGTGAGTCATGGCTGCCTTGTGCAAAATATGGGGCCAGGGCCCCGGAATTCACAAACCAATAGAGATTTTTCGCCTCATCCCAGTAGCGTAGATCGTTAAACCCCACCGGTTCACCCCCGGTGAGTAATTTCAGCACCTGCATGGTAATCGCCGCGCCATCATCCGCCTCGGTGGCTGTAACAAAGGTCTCGCCATTACTCTCCGGACGCAGCCTGTTATTGAGCAGTCCCAAGGCTAAATCGGTAGCCGGATAATGCTGAATCCAATCCAGCTGATCCTGGACTCCCGCAAAATCCAACCCAAACTGTTCCTTCAGTTGTAATATCGCCAAGTATACTTTCATCTGAAAAAGGACCATCTCTTTGGTTAACTCTTGTTCAGAATTCTCCCCGAGTTTTAGTTCCATATCATGATCCACCAGAAACTGCATGGCAGCCGCAGCCCTGTCGTCGGAAATCTCCTCCGCCATTTTGGCCAGGCGCAGTCCGTCAAAACTTAGCCGACCGATACCAAAATGCTGGAGAAACATTGCATCGGGAATTTTATTCCACATTTCCATGGACCGCGGCCCAACCACGCCGTAGATCTGTCCCGAGAGCGCCTCCTTGACACGTCGGGCATTGGCACGGTGGGCTTCCTCCACGGTTACCTCAATAAATTCCGCGTCCTGGTACGTAAAATGCCCGGTGTCCAGAAAGGTACCCAGGGCCTCGGCATACGCTGAATGATCTGCAAAATCCTCGACAAACAACCGGTCGGTGGAGATCCCCACGTGTTCGGTCCCACTGGCGGCAGCAAGTAATCCCACCGCTCCGGGGAAATCTGGGATTTTGCTTCCAAGCATCAGTTTGGGCGTGTCTGCAGGGAGCTGCCACAACGGCGTTACGGAGAAATCCGGATAGGCCCACCCCGCAATAAAATTGATAAACCGGGACCCCTTGCATCGTCGAATCACTTCAATTCCCTCCCGGACACTTGAGACCGGGGCGGACGGATTCAGCACATGCGGCTTCCATCCCTGATCACGGATTACCGCTTTTATGTGCTCCAGCTGTTCCGTCGCTACGGGTATTACCACCTCGTTTGCTTCCTGTCTTGCGTCCAGCGGAATATAAATGTCAACTGTCTTATCCATTTGTCTTCTCTCCCTGTGTTAACTTATGTGGTTTTTGCTGAACTAAAATTCCATTACCCTGTATGTCCCCGAAATATATCAATGGGTTTGGAAAATTAAATTCGCGCCAATTCCTGCAGGATTTTTGAGTCCTTTTGGGATATTACTACCGAATCTTTAACAGATAAGGCAGCACAGACAACTTTTAAAATACCTTCTATTCGGTTACATAGACCATTTTTACCGGATAGCGTGACCGGTGAGGTTTACCTATAATTCCTCATGCATTCCGGAATGGAGCTTCGCCTGGAGTTTATTCAAATCATAATCGGTCAGTATTTGCTCGATGGATCCGTGCCAAAACTTGATTTGAGACCGTTTAGAAGTATACACAATTGCCAGACCGGTCTGGGTGGGTATTACAGCGGGATACGAGAATTCCCCTTCGCCGGTTTCGATATCAGTCTGATGCGGCCAGGTATTCCCGTTATCCATAGAGAGCGCTACCGAGAGCGGTGTCCGGGGACCCCAATTTTCTCCCACCGGATTGTATACGAGAGCCAGTGTTCCATCGTAGAGTTTTGCAATATCAATTCCGCTGTTATTGTTCGGCAGATCGGTCTCATAAGCAGCACTCCAGGTTCGTCCCCCATCGCTGGAATCGCTCCGCCAGATGCTCCCAGTAGTGCTCCGCAGCAGCATGTGAACCTTTCCCCCCTTGGATTCCCAGAGTGCCGGCTGGATGACACCTTTTCCCTGAATGTGCCCGTGCTCGATTGGGACAAATTCACTCGAAGTCCAGCTCTGACCGTTGTCTGTGGATATATCCACATATGCATCCCAGCGGCTTTTCGATTCCACCGAATTGGGCGCCAGCCATGTCCCGTCGGATAGTACGATTGGTTTATTTTTCACTGGTCCCACAGGTCGATCGCTGTCGGCGTTGACTGAAGTCGGGTTACTCCAACTCCTGCCATCATCCTCTGATTCCATGAACCACGTTCTCCATTGAGTGGGATCAGCCCCGACCTTAAAAAAGAGAAATACCCGCCGATCCGGGGACTGAAACAACACAGGATTCCAGTGCGGCTCATCGTTGATTTTCGCTATCTGTTTGGGCTCTGACCACTGTGTTTGATACCGTTCAGAAAGCCAAATTCTGGTATCATTACTTCCTTCTTTTGTCCCACCGAACCAAGCGACAAGATATCTGCTGTTCCGAAGCTGGACAATTGTTGATGCATGGCACTCACCAAATTTTTTGGTATCGGTGAAAATTGTCTCATGGGAAAAAAGCATCTGCCGAAGATACTCTCCGTAGTCAGAGAGATTCAGACTTTGCCCGCCCTTTTCGATGTCTTCCTGCAGCCTGTCAATATCGATACCATCCACATCAGTCCCGTTTTTAACGCATTGTTTTGCTGCCTTTCCGGCGGCGAATCCCATCTGCGCTACTGTGGCCATTACTCGAAAGGAGCTTAGTGCCATCTGCTCAGCGGATGCACCGCGTCCCGGTACTAATAAGTTTTTCGCACCCTTGGGGATAAAAGCCCGCAATGGTATCTGGTAGGGCTCTAACATGTCGGTAATACCTGTACCTGCGCGCTCCATCTTATCCGGCCAGTGGTAATCCAAATGATAGGTCCCCACCGCCACGCCATCCTCGAAGACTGACGCATGCTTCACGTCTTCCTCTGTAAGGATATATTCCCCGATAATGCGTCGCTGTTCTCGAACACCTATCGATCTGGAGACTGAGGCAAGGACATGGGAATCTAATTTTTCCCCCTGATAGCCGTGAGTTTGTAAAAAATAAATCAGTGCCATCATCTGTTTTCTGGCAAAAATTTCAGCCCGGGACAAACTCAATCCATCTGCCGCATCAAATCCGACTACTTTCATCTTGACCTCCACCTTTCCAGAAGGGAAAAAATGGAGTGACGTCATGGGGATTTCATCCTCGTTTGTCCACTCCGGGTAGCCAGGGGGCAGGTATGGTTCCACTTTCTCCCCGGTATCCCAGAGGGTAAAATACAAACTCATGGGCAACTGCCGGTTGACCCCTTCGTTCACCACCGGAAATCCGGCACGAACCGGGATTATATTCATACCAGTGGCATCAATTACAAAACCGGGTTTACAGTGTAACTCTTCACCAGCCGTAGTAATTCTCACAGATCGAATTACCCCGTTTTTCGCAGTTGCGTCAACGACCCTGGAATGGAGGAGGACATTAATATTCCGCTCCATAACCATTTCCTGCAGAAAGTAGGCGCACCATTCCAAATCATATATCCGACGGTCGTCATTCGGGTGATACTCCGCAATACTGTTATTTTCCGAAAGCCTCTGCACCAAGTCTTGAAATGGGTTGTTCACCCGTTTGGTATCCCCACAGAACCCTGCCACTCCGCCGGACGTCCCTTGGCCTCCCAGGACATTACTGGCTTCGACAATGAGTACGCTATTATCCGGATTTTTGGCTGCCAGTGCGGCCATTATCCCGGACATCCCACCACCGGCTACAAGGACATCAACAGTTTCCAGGTTTTCCATAGTTTGCTGTATCATCAGAGGTTCCTCATTATTTCTTTTTAATCTCTTAATCGAATCCTACTTGTATTTCTATGCGCTAATGAATCGTGATTCCGTTTATTTCCACATGCTGAAACCGCCATCAACCACCAGATTATGCCCGGTGATGTAATCCGAAGCGGCAGAGGCCAGGAAAAGCGCAGCACCTTTAATATCCCTGCCCATTTCCCCCATCCGCCCGAGTGGCGTACTGTCGCTGTAGAGTTCAACGAATCTATCAGGCAGGTTATCATTATCAAATCCTCCAGGAGAAATAGCATTCACGTGTACCCCCAGCGGGGACAGGAGACCTGCCAGGTCCAGAGTCAACCCGATCACACCTGCCTTGGACGCAGCATAATCGACCGTTTTCCCTTTCAACCCACTCTCCCGATACATCCGTCTGTCCCGGCCCAGCATCCCTGCGACGGAAGCGATATTGATTATCTTCCCGAATCCCTGCTGTGCCATAATTTCTCCCACTTTTTGGCAACAATACAGGACTCCAATCAGGTTCGTGGTAATCACGGCTGCCGTCTCCTGAATGGAATGCTCAGAGAGATCTCCTATTTTGTTTCCGGAGCCGCCGCTGGCATTATTGATCAGCACATCAATTTGTCCCTTCCAGGTCAGCACCTCCCTAACCATCCCAGCTACACTTTCCGGAAATTGTTGGTCCATTGTGACTGGCAAGGTTTCAACTCCGTACCGTCTGGTGATCGCCTCGCCTGCTCTCCTGGCACGGGGTTCATCTCTCGATGTAATAACAAGATGACTGCCGGCCTCCGCCAGTGCTGAAGCCATGTCAAATCCTAGACCATCAGACGCACCGGTGACAATAGAGACCTTGTCTTTCATTTGGAATGCCTGCGAAAAATTCAAAGGAGTCAGTTCTTGCCTTCCTTTTGTTCCTGGCATTAAACTGCCGGTTCAAAACGGATGCTATTCCTCATTGAAGTGGAGTTCCATCTTGAGTCCAGAATGACAAATTCGTCAGGTCCCGGGTTTTCGCCGGGATAATCTTCGCGGTAAGAAATCCGACGGTAAACATGATAATATTTCCAACGATGCTCGTATAATAGAGATCAAAGGGCGGGCTGATGGCCAGAGGCAAGAGACCACTCTTAGCTAAAATGGTCCAAAGGGTAAATAGAAGTGTGCAGGAAAGGCCAACCCAAGCGGCACGGGCATCCCCAACCGTAGTAAAAAACCCGAGCATATATAAACCGAGTCTTCCTGAAATCACAATTGAGGCCAGCACCAGGGCGGTATGCTCCAGGGTTTTGGTCTCGCTAATTAAAAGCAAAAGAGCACCTAAGATCATTATCGTACCGGCTGCAAAGGCAAATATTTGTGCTAATCTTAAGTATTGTTTGTCCGTTCGACCTTTTAGTATATGCGGTTTTACGAAATCCACCGTCACTACCGTAGATATGGCGTTAATCACCGAATCCAGAGAGGACATGGCGGCAGCGAGTGCCGCAGCGATAACAAGTCCGGAGAACCCCGGCGGCAGGTAGTCAATGATAAAATGTGGAAGGATATGTTCTGCTTTCATTTCTCCGGAAAGCATAGCAGCTGACTCGGCGGTGGGAAATGTCTGAAAAAAGACAAACAAGCTTGTGCCCAAAAACATAAATAACGCCCAGATAGGCAGACTGGCGACCACGACATAAAACATTCCCTTTCTGGCTTCATGGGCACTCCTGGAAGCACAATATCTCTGGATAGTGGCTTGTTCGCTGCTGTAATGAGTTAACCAGATAGTAAGACCGAACAACAACATCATACTCCCGGTTTTGTCCCCAAGGGAAAGTTTCCAGTCTATAGGTCGAAGTTCCCCGTTGACAAGTTCTGAGAATGAAAGCTTCCCGTGTTCGATGGCTCCGGAAAAAATCTGCCCGAATCCACCAGGCAGTTCATAAGCGATCACTCCAAGGCATAATATCCCTCCGCCTAATAGGACAATTGTTTGAGCGACATCAGTCCAGATGACGGCATCAATCCCACCAAGCACGGTATAGAATATGACAAAAATTCCAAATAGAATAATACATAAAGCAAGGCTTAATCCGGTAATTTCATGAAACACGATGGAAACCAGATACAGCATGATACTTATCCGTATCAGGCCGCGGATAATGTATGATGCCGAACCGTAGAGCCGGACAGAGACGCCAAATCTTTTTTCCAGGTATTCGTAAGCGGTTGTAATTTTACCCCGGCGGAAAAAAGGCAGGAAGTAATAGGCAGCGGAAAGCACAGCAAGCGGCATCATTAGATTAGGCAAGTAGCGAATCCAGGAAACCTTAAAGGCGTCAGCTGGGTATGCTAGAAATGTCACCGAACTAATCCCTGTCCCTACCAGGCTCAACCCAATGACTAAACCTGAAAAGGATCTACCGCCAACGAAATATTCTTCCGTATTTACATTCTTCCTGGAAAAATAGACACCCATTGCTGCTATCCCACCGAAATAAACAATCAATCCCAATACATCCAGTATATGCATCTTCATGTAGCATTCCCCCTAATATCAGCATTCAAAAAGTTTTTCACACTCAGTACTGGTTCTTTCTCTATGATTTCCCGATCCATGACGTGGCATCCCGGTATTGAATTAAAATATCCTATCCCTGTAATTATGCATGAGACTTTGCAACGGCAATTATTTTCGACTGGATCCGCCCCAAATTGTAGGTGCTGGGCTGGCTGGGGAGTCAGATTACCAAAAGAGGTTCGGTCTTTCTCCAAAAAAAATAACACACTCTATAAATTTTTACGCACATCCCGCCAGCCAGAAGCTATAATATCATGATGCTCCCGAACCTGCCCTCGGTACTGATTATTTTCGGCACAATTGTGCAACTCATGGGGATCGATGTTGTCGACCCGATTGCCCGGAGATAAGTATTCATCCCTTTTTGTTACCTCGAGTAGTGACTCCGGAACGCTCCAGGATGGTGGGTCAAGTATGGGTGGATAATTATGATTCACCTTACCAATCGCCTGTGTATAGTATCCCTTCTTCTTAAAAAACTCCGGAAGAATGACAGTATTGGGAAGCGCTTCCCGAAAATGCGTTTCCAGGTCCCACACGCCGGTCGTTTCCCTGTCATTACAGTTGCTCTCGAGGGGTTGCATATCGGTTGCGGACAATACGAACGGTTGAATGTTAGTCCCCGGCTAGCCAGGTGATCTATATTTGGAGTAATCGCAAATCCATCACCATAGCATCCGAGCGTGGGTCGAAGGTCATCTACACCGAAAAAGAGAATATTCATCGATGTCCGTATATCCTCAATACATGGAACGGCATAACAAATTATTCTTAGACCGTTTCATCCCCTTTTGGTAAGGGAAACAGGGTATTAAGCGAGTTTTCAAGCAGGAAACCAGGGTCAATAGTCAGCTCAGAATCAAACCAAATCTCATGAGTCTTGGACGACGGGGGCTTATTTTATCACGACAAACTTCCCCACTTGTTTTTTCCCGGTGTTGCTGTCCTCCACGGTAAACAAATACAAACCACTGGCAATGGCCTGATTCACATATGAGGTGAGATTCCAGTCCTCATA
>Ga0180433_10000411_pt1 | contig 73360 bp, 53 predicted proteins | sample SS_ome_8_FD_132980 | JGI IMG/M metagenome (GOLD analysis project Ga0180433, IMG submission 132980) | Hypersaline lake sediment archaeal communities from the Salton Sea, California, USA - SS_1_D_1 metaG | ecosystem: Environmental > Aquatic > Non-marine Saline and Alkaline > Hypersaline >...
GATGCCGACCGCCGCGCCCTCGGAGGCGAACGTGAGCGCGATGACCCGCCCGATACCGGAGCCGGCACCGGTGACGACCGCCTTGCGATCCGTGAACCTCATTATCACCCTCCTCGTACACCCACCGTCAGGACGTCAGCTTCCCGATATCCTCGAGCCTGCCTCCGCCCGCTGTCGGGACCGCTGGAGCGATCTTCCGCATCAGACCGCGCAGAACGTTCCCCGGCCCCGCCTCGATGGCCCGGACGGCGCCGAGATCGGCCAGCGTCCGCATGCTCGTGACCCAACGGACGGGACTCACGACCTGCTCAACGAGGCGCGCGCGTATCTCTCCGGGGTCCTCAATGGCGCCGCCGGTGACATTGGCGATGAAAATCGCCTGCGGTCTCGCGACGTCGATTCCGGCGAGAAAGGACTCCATACCAAGTCTGGCGTCCTCCAGCAGCTCGCTGTGGAATGCGCCGCTTACCTTGAGCTCGATGGCACGCTGCGCGCCACGCTCGGTCGCGAGCGCCATCGCCGCACGGACCGCGTCAACCTCTCCGGAAATGACGATCTGCGTCGGTGAGTTGTAATTGGCGGCCTGGACGATCCCCGTGGAGCGAGCATCCGCGACGACGGCATCCAGTGTCTCCGCGTCGAGCCCGATGATGGCGGCCATCGTCCCGGGCACGGCAAGCCCTGCCTCGTACATCAGGCGGCCTCGCTCTCGCACGGCGCGGACGCCGTCCTCGAGCGTGAGGCTTCTCGCGGCGACGAGCGCCGTGTACTCGCCAAGGCTATGCCCCGCCACGGCCCACGGCTCGAAGCCCCGCTGAAGGAGAACCGTGTGTGCGGCGACGCCCGCCGTCAGAAGCGCGGGCTGCGTATTGATGGTCTTTGTGAGTTCCTCTTCCGGCCCCTTGAAGCTGAGCTCGGCAAGATCGACATCGATGGCCTCAGACGCGCGCTCGTAGACCTCGCGCACGGCCGGCGAACTCTCAAAGAGATCCGCGGCCATGCCGACGGCCTGAGAGCCCTGCCCCGGAAACAGAAATGCGATACGGTCCATTGCCGTTACCAACGCATGAGGGTCGAGCCCCACGTGAAGCCGGCGCCGAAGGCGACGGTCCCCGCGAGCATGCCCTCCTTGAGACTGCCGTCCTCGATCGCCTCATACATGGCCATCGGGATCGATGCGGCGGACGTGTTGCCGTACTTGTGGATATTGACGTAGACCTTCTCCATCGGCAGCCCCGCGCGTTCAGCGACCGACGTGATGATACGGATGTTCGCCTGATGCGGAAAGAGGATGTCGAGATCATCACCCGAGAGCCCCTGCTGATCGAGCACCTTCACGACGGAATCGCTCATCGCCCGCACGGCGTTGACGTAGACCTTGTTGCCGATCATACGGATACTGTGGTCGCGAGCATCGACCGTCTCATGGGATGCCGGGGTCTTCGAACCACCGGCCGGGCACATGAGAAGGCCGGCGAGCTTGCCGTCGCTCTGGATGTAATGGTCGACGAGCCCGCGCTCGGGCTCACACGCCTGGAACACGGCCGCACCGGCCCCATCCCCGAAGAGAATGCAGGACGAACGGTCGGTCATATCGGTGAAGCGCGTGAGACTCTCCGCACCGATGACGAGCGCCGTGTCGACCGTACCCGCGCGGATGAACTGCGACGCCACAACCGTCCCGTAGACGAATCCCGAACAGCCGGCGCTGATGTCGAACGCGAAAGCGTTCTTCGCGCCGATGTTGTACTGCGTCAGACACGCGGTCGACGGGAAGGACATGTCAGGCGTCGCCGTGGCGACGAGGATCATCTGAACGTCCTCGGGGGCGACGCCGGCACGTTCGAGCGCCTCGCTTGCGGCTCTGGTAGCAAGATCCGAGGTCGCCTCGCCATCTCCGATGTAGTGCCGCTCCTTCATGCCCGTCATCTGAACGATCCACTCATCGGACGTGTCGACGAGCTTCTCGAAATCCGCGTTCGTCATGATCTCCGGCGGCACGTACATCCCGAGACTCGTGATGCGCGCGTTACGCTCTTTCGTTGCCATTGCTGATCGCCACCTCTCTCAATCGCTCGACGATGGTGCCGCCGAGGTTCTTCTGCACGAACCGCTGCGCCATCAGCGCAGCGTTCTTGATCGCTTTGCCCGAGGAACCGCCGTGGGCGATGATGACCACGCCGTTCACGCCGAGAAGCGGCGCCCCCCCGTACTCCTCGTAGTCGAACTGCTTGCGTATCCCATCCAAGCCCATGCTCTTCTCGTCACCACCGGTGAAACGCGGCAGAACATAGAGCACACTCTCTATCACTTTAAGCATGACGTTTCCAACGAATCCATCACAGACAACAACGTCGGCGGCTCCCGTCATCAGATCGCGACCCTCGACATTGCCGACGAAATTGAGCGGACTGTCTGAGATCAGCCTGTATGCCGCCTGCGTGACCTCGTTTCCCTTGGACGGTTCCTCGCCGACGTTCATCAGCGCAACCCGCGGTCGTTCGCGCTCGAGCACGTCCTGAACGTACGCGCTGCCCATCACCGCGAACTCGAGCAGGTCGGACGGCCGACAGTCGACGCTGGCACCCACGTCGAGAACAACGGCCGGCTCGCCGAGCGCCGGGAAGAAGCTCGCAATGGCCGGGCGTCGCACGTTCGGGAGCATGCCGAGCCCGAGCAGCGTCGAGGCGACGACAGCGCCGGTGTTGCCGGCGCTGACAAGACCGTCGACCGCACCGGACTTGTGCAGCCCGGCGGCGATAACAATAGAAGACCCCCGCTTGCGCCTGACGGCATCGGCGGGGGTCTCGTGCATCGTAATGATCTCATCCGCATGCGCGATGGTGAGCGGCAGGTCCCCGACCCCCTGTCGGGCGAGCTGCGCTTCAAGCACCTCTGTCTGACCGACGAGCACGATCTCGAGCGACCCGGCTGCTTCACGGACAGCCGCTATCGCACCCTCGACCTCCGCGCCCGGAGCGTTGTCTCCACCCATCGCATCGACCGCGATCCGCACGGGGCGGCCGGCACCAGCGCTGTCATCAGTGGAGGTGGTTCCGGAACTCAGAGACACCCTACTCGCTCTCCTTGACCTCTGGGAGAATCTCGCGACCGTTATAGGTTCCGCAGTGCGGGCACATGCGATGCGGCAGCTTGGACTCGCCGCACGACGAACACGCCGACATCGACGGCGCGGACGCCTTCTTGTGCGTCCGGCGCTTCCTGCCTCGTGTCTTGGAGCTTCGCCTCTTTGGGACTGCCATGCTTCCTCCATGTACGTAAGTGGTGCGATCACGTCCTGCCGATAGCGTCGACAGGGATTCCGGAAGGAACCCCTGCCGCACACTGAGCCCTTCTATTCTGAAGACACGGGGCTACCAAGTCAAGCTGAAACTCCCACCCGGCGCACCACATGGTCGCTCAACCCCTGCTCCTCAGCCATTCTGGAGAACCGCGCCTCGATGGCGTCGGTCCACCGCGGATCGAATATCATCTCACCACCCGTGCAGCCAGGCGGCGCAAGCTCGGCCTCTCCACCCGCCGGACGCCCCTCCGCCCGACCCGGGACGCTCCAGACGGAGCCATTCGGCCGGTCGGGCATCCCCTGGTCCGCGTACGGACCGCGGAGTGCCGCGTAAACCTCCGGCGGCGTGCCCGGCACATCGGCGCCGGCGCGTGCGGCCAGCGATGCCAGGACCTCGAGCGTCGCGCGTCCGTCCGCCGCGGCGTTCGCAGACACGACCGTCTGGACGCGATGCTCGCTGTTCGTATAGCTGCCGGTGGTTCCCGTCGGCGGAGCCATCGGGAGCACGATATCGGCGAGGGACGTCGTCGGTGTCTCTATGGTGTCCATGACGACGAGGTGCTCCAGTCTGCCGAGCGCCGCCTTGACCCGCTCCGGGTCGACGGCCGCGCCCACGGGGTCCTCACCGACGATGAACGCCGACGTGACCTTTCCCGCCTCGATGGCCGCCCAGAGATCTCCGCCGTCCTCGCCGCAGCAGGACGGACCGCAGAGACCGCCGGCAGGTTCGAACCCGAGGTCGGACAGACCCTGCCCGTTCGCGCGCACCCTCAGGAAAAGGACGCCGGATCCGGCGCCAACGCCGCTTCCCGCGAGCGTCGCGAGAGCGACCGCCAGATGAGCGTCTCCACATGCGGATGCGGGAGCGAATGCCGCCGCGCTCGCGATGGTCACCACATGGTCCGCCCCGCAGAAGAGCGTCGCCGCGCGCTTCAGGTCATCGACTGCCATGCCTGCCTTCGAGGCGAACGAGTCCGGCGTGATCCCGGAGATGGAGGCCGTGAGTTCGGTCAGGCCGGAGATGTCGAAACCGAGCGTCCCCGTGTCGATCATGCCCTCCGTCAGGCCGTGGTTGATCATCGCCGATAGAACCGCCCCGACCTGCTCGCGTCCGGCCGGGATCCAGATATCGGCCAGCAACGCCAGGCGGGTCTCGCGTTCGGCGATCACGACGAGGCCGGCGCCCCGCTGAACCGCCTTCCGCACCGAGATGGCGGCGACGGTCTGCTCCTCGGCGATGTCCGAGTCGATCACGAGAATCGTGTCCGCGTTCCGTACGTCCTCGTACGTCGCGGTCGAGGAGGCATGCCCGAGCACGCGCTCGAGCGCTCCGAATACCGCACCCTCGCCGGCGAGACCGAACGATCCTGTCGCGCCGCCGGCCGCCCTGGCGAGCGAGGCAAGCGTATGGGCCTCCTCGTTCGTCATCCTCGGCGAACCGAAGAAGGCGCCGCCGTCAAGCCTCGCCGATGCTGCGTCGATCGCGGCGCCCCACGTCGACTCGCTCCCGTTCACCCGTGGCGCGGTGATCCTCTCACCGAGCGCGCCTCGGAAGCCGAACCGTCCGCGGACACAGAGATTGCCTTCGTTGACGCCGACACCAGCCGCGGGGGCGATGGAGACGAGATCTCCCGCCGCCGTGCAGAGGTCGACCGCGCACCCGGTCCCGCAGAAGCCACATGTCGAGACCGTCGACTCAAGATCCCACGGACCGGGCTTGACGGCCACCGGCTTCGCGGTGAGCGCCGCGGTCGGGCACGACTCCACGCACTGACCGCAGGACTCACAATCGGTCATCGCGAGCGGCTCGCAGAGCGCCGGCTTCATCTGGGCGACGAACCCACGCCGGTAGAATCCGAGCGCGGATGCGCCCTGAACGTCCTGACAGATACGGATACACCGGCCGCACATGATGCACTTCTCCGGCTCGATACGGATGAACGGATGACGCTCGTCGGGCGGGTCGGAGACGACCTCACCGCCCAGCCGTCCGAGCGTGACCTCGTACTCGGCCGCGTACTCCCGGAGCTGACAGCTGAAGCCCTCAGCACAGCCGCACTCGAGACATCGCTTCGTCTCCTCAAGCGCCTGCGCTTCCGTGAGTCCCAGCTCGACCTCGTCCAGGGTCTTGATGCGCTCGGCGACCGGGAGCTCCGGCATCTCCTGGCGCTCCTGCCGAACGACGTCCGCGAGTTCCTCCTCGGGGAAGCTGTCCCAGCGCTCCTCCTGGATATTGAAGTACGACGGGACGGCGTCGACCGCCTCGCCGTGGAACATGCGGATGATGGCCGCGGCCGCGCGACCGCCGGCCGCGATGGCCTCGATGGCCGTCGCCGCGCCGTTGACCACGTCGCCTCCGGCGAAGACGCCGGGCACCGCGGTCAGTCCTGAGTTCTCGTCGGCGATGATTGTGCCCCAGTGTGTCAGCTCGAGCTTCGCCTCGAGCGAGTCGGGATCCTTCTCGGCGGTCTTCTGGATACAGTCGAGGTTCGGGAGCTGGCCGATGGCCGCGATGACGTTGTCGACCTCGATAACGGACTCGGAACCCTCAACCGGGACCGGGCGACGACGTCCGCTCTCGTCGGGCTCGCCGAGTTCCATGCGGATGAACTCGAGACGCTCACACTTCCCCTCACCCTCGATCTTCGTCGGCGCCGCGAGGAAGTGCATCTCGACCCCCTCCTCCTCGGCCGCGTCGACCTCGACGTCCCATGCCGGCATCTCCTTGCGGGATCGGCGGTAGACGATGGTCACCTTCTCGGCGCCGAGTCGCAGACTTGTACGCGCGGCGTCGACGGCGGTGTTGCCGCCGCCGATGATGGCCACGTGTCTGCCGACAGGCGGCGGATCGTTGAGGCCCATTCTCCCGAGAAAGTCCGTGCCCGCCCAGACTCCGTCGAGCTCCTCACCCGGGCAGCGCATCGTGCGGCTCGCCATGGCGCCGAGTCCGAGGAAGACCGCCTCGTATCCCTGGTCGAACAGATCGCTGAGCGTGAAGTCGCAACCAAGTCGCTGTCCGTACTTCACCTCGACACCGAGACCCGTGATCAGACCGATCTCCTCGTCGAGCGTGCGCTTCGGCAGACGGTACTCCGGGATGCCGTATCGGAGCATGCCACCGGGGTCCGGAAGCGCCTCGAAGATGGTCACGTCGTGGCCCGCCTGCGCCAGGTAGTATGCGGCCGTCAGACTCGCGGGACCGGCGCCGACGGCGGCGACCCTGTGGCCGCTTCGCGCCGCCACGGGCGGCGAATATGGACCCGGATGGGAAATGTCCCAATCGGCGGCGAAACGCTTCAGATAGTCGATGCAGACCGGTCCGTCGACGGCGTTCCGTCGACACTCGCCCTCACACGGACGGGTGCAGACGCGGCCGATGGAGAGCGGGAACGGATTGACCTCCTTGACCAGCTTCGTCGCGTCGCGGTACCTGCCCTGCGCGATGAGGGCGATGTATCCCTGGACGTCGACGCTCGCGGGACACGCCTCCTTGCACGGGGCGATACAGTCGCCGCGATGATTCGAGAGCAGGAGTTCGAGCGCCATCCGTCTGACGGCGCGAACGTCCTCGGTGTCCGTCCAGACCTTCATCCCCTCGGCCACCTTCGTACCGCAGGACGGGACGTACCGCTTCATGCCCTCGAGCTTGACGGCGCAGAGCCAGCACGATGCGAACGGCTCGAGCTGCTCGTCGTGACAGAGCGTCGGGATTCGGATGCCGTTCGCGCGCGCCGCCTCGAGGATGGTCACCCCCGATTCGACCTGCACGTCGGTACCGTTCAGTGTGATGCTTACGAGTGCCACCTTTGAACTCTCCTGGAAGCCGGTTCCCGCGGGATCCATCGCACGGACCCCGTCGACGAATCTAGCGGACCGTCACGGCGTCGAACTTGCACGCCTGTCTGCAGGCGTCGCACCTCGTGCAGAGGTCATGATCGATCGTGTGCACTTTCTTGCGCTCCCCGGTGATGGCGCCGACCGGGCACTTCTTCGCGCAGACCGTGCACCCGATGCACTTGTCGGGATCGATGTCGTAGGTGATCAGCGCCTTGCACGACAGCGCGGGACATCGCTTCTCGTTGATGTGCGCCTCGTACTCGTCGCGGAAGTACTTGATGGTCGTCAGTACGGGGTTCGGCGCAGACTGCCCGAGACCGCAGAGCGAGGAGCCGATGATCTGTTCGCCGAGTTCGACGAGAAGATCGATGTCCCCCTCGCGCCCGTCGCCTGCGGTGATGCGCTCGAGGATCTCGAGCATGCGCTTCGTCCCGACGCGACAGAACGTGCACTTCCCACAGCTCTCGTCCTGCGTGAAGTTCAGGAAGAACCGCGCGATGTCGACCATGCAGGTCGAGTCGTCCATGACGACCATGCCGCCGGACCCCATGATGGCGCCCGTCTTCGTGATCGACTCGTAGTCGATGGGCGTGTCCATGAACTCGACCGGCACGCAGCCGCCCGACGGACCTCCCAGCTGAACGGCCTTGAACGAACGCCCCTCGGGGACGCCGCCGCCGACCTCTTCGATGACCTGTCTGATCGTCAGACCCATCGGAACCTCGACGAGCCCGCCGCGCGTGATCTTGCCGGCGAGCGCGAAGACCTTGGTCCCCTTGCTCGACTCGGTGCCGTACGCGGCGTAGGCGGCCGCACCGTTACTGATGATCCACGGGACGTTGGCGTAGGTCTCGACGTTGTTGTTGTTCGTCGGCTTGCCCCAGAGACCCTTGACTGCTGGATACGGGGGACGGAGCCGCGGCATGCCGCGCTGTCCCTCGATCGATGCGATGAGGGCCGTCTCCTCACCGCAGACGAACGCTCCGGCGCCCTCCTTGATGTGGACCTTGAAGGAGAAGTCGGAACCGAAGATGTTCTCGCCGATGAAACCGCGCTCGGTGGCGTCCTCGATGGCGATCCTCAAACGCTTGATGGCGAGCGGGTACTCGGCACGAACATAGAAGTAGCCCTCCTGCGCACCGATGGCGAACGCCGCGATCGCCAGACCTTCGAGCACGCTGTGTGGGTCACCCTCGAGGATGCTCCTGTCCATGAACGCGCCCGGATCGCCCTCGTCTGCGTTGACGATCACGTACTTCACATCACCCGGCGCCTTCTTGGCGAGACCCCACTTGATCCCTGTCGGGAATCCCGCCCCTCCGCGACCGCGGAGTCCGGACGCCTTGAGCTCCTCGATGACGTCGTCCGGCGACATCTGCTTGACGACCTTCGTGAGCGCGGCGTAGCCGCCGACCTCGATGTACTCATCGATCGACTCCGGGTCGATGACACCCGCGTTTCGGAGTACGAGGCGAACCTGTTGATCGTAATACGTCTCGTCGGGGAGCTCTCTGCCCTCAGCGCGCACCAGCCAATCGTCGACCGGCTTCCCGCCGACGACGTGCTCCTCCACAACCCGTCCCACCTGGTCCGCAGTGAGTCCTCCGTATGTGTACTTCGCGCCCCCGCTGGTCACGACATCGACGATCGGCTCCCGATAGCACATGCCGACGCATCCGGTGCGCCGGAGGCGGGCGTCGACGCCCTTCTCCTTGAACTCCCGCTGGAACGCGCTGAAGACGTCGGCCGCCCCCGCGGCAATGCCGCAGCTCGAGAGCCCGACGGTGACCTCAACGGTCGCACCTGTCTTCGCCATCATCTCTCTCCGATGATTCGTGTGGTTCGTGACGCGGCCCGCCGGGCTTCCGCCCGACGCGGGCGCCTAGTCGCCGTACTCCCTGATGATCTTGCGCGCCTCATCCGGTGTCAGCCGGCCGTAGGTGTTGTCCTCGATCATGATGACGGGCGCCAGACTGCAGCACCCGATGCAGGCAACCGATTCGACCGTGAACTTCCCGTCCTCGGTCGTGGCGCCATCGGTCACGCCGAGTTCGTCGCAGAGCGCATCCGTGATCGCCGTCGCACCCTGCACGTGACACGCGGTCCCGTGACAGACCTTGACGACGTACTTGCCCACGGGCGCCATTTTGAACTGCGCGTAGAAGCTGGCGACGCCGAAGATCTGCGCCGGCGGGACGCCAAGCCGCTCGCCGATGCGCTTCATCACCTCCGGCGGCAGGTATCCGATGCGTTCCTGCACCTGCTGAAGCACCGGGATGACGCTCCCGCGAAGGCCCGCGTACTTCGCCGCGACCTCGTCGGCCACGCCGAGGTACTCCACCATTCTCTCGCTCTGAGCCACCGTGTCCTCCATCGCTCCTCCGAGCTCTCCCATGTGGGGCGAGCTATCCGGCTATCGTTCGCGGGCAGTCACCGAAGTGGATCGCAGACTCATGCGCGACCCGCTCGGGCGAGTCCGAAGCGTGTACCGCGTTCTGCGTGAGACTCCTGCCGTAGGTCGCTCTGATGGTCCCCTGCTCCGCCTGCTCCGGATCGGTCGCGCCGATGAACGAGCGAAGCGCCGGCACCGCGTCGGGCGCCTCGAGCAGCACGCCGACGGTCATACCGGATGTAACGAACTCGATAAGCGTATCGAAGAACGGCTTGCCGACGTGCACGTCGTAGAAGATGTGCGCCTCGTCGCTCGTGAGCCTTCGGGACGCGAGCCCGACGATGCGGAATCCACCCCTCTCGAGCTCCGCGAGAATGGGACCGGTGAGTCCCTCGCTCACGGCGCGCGGTTTGACCATCAGAAATGTCCTGTCCATCAGTTGGTCTTCTCCCTTGCCTTTATCGCTGCCTCGCGCCCGACATCGAGCGCCTTCTGATTCAGCTCCTCGGTGCCCTCCGGCACGCGAGCCATGACCGCCTTCGACAGGCTGTCCCAATCGACAACGCCCGTCAGCGCGGCGATGGCGCCGAGAGCGACCACGTTGGCGAACAGCATCCTCCCGCAATGCTCGACCGCGAGCATGGTGAACGGGATCTGGATGGTCCCCTCACGCGCTACCGTATCCACGAGGTACGAGTCGACGACCATCAGTCCGCCGTCCTTGAGAGAATCGGCGTACTCGTCGGCCGCCACCTGCGTCATCGCGAGCAGGACATCGACCTTCGTTGCCTTCGGATAGTCGATCTCCTCTGTCGATATCACAACATCGGTCTTGCTCTTGCCGCCGCGAGCCTCCGGTCCGTAGCTCTGTGTCTGTACGGTGTTCTTGCCGTCGTAGACGGACGCCGCCTCCGCCAGGAGTTTCCCGCCCAGCATCAGCCCCTGTCCTCCGGATCCCGAGAGGCGAACCTCGAACCTGCCCCCACTCTTCGTCACGTGAGCACCCTCGCTGCTGAGCCGCCCCGACCGCGTGGGCCTCAAGGCAGCCGCCTCGCCGACAGACGCTAGCCGATCGCCTTGAGTCGGTCTCCCAGTCGCTCGTACCGCTCCATGGTCTCCCGCAGCTGAGTCGCCACGGTCGCCGAATCGCTCGTCAGGCGCTCCGCGAGGTTGTCGTACACCTCGATGAACTCGGGCAGGTAGTTCTCCACGAAGATGCCGCGGGTGAACTTGCCTTCGAGCTCCTCAGGTGACATCCTCTCGGCCTGCTTGAGCGTCACCGAACTGTCCTTCATCCACCGGAACATGTCCACGGGGGACTTGTACTGGTTCAGTCTTCCGTAGCTCGTGTAGCAGTTGCTCATCACCTCGACGACCGAGAACCCGCGGTGACGGATCGCCTGCTCGAGGAGCTTGTCCAGTTCGCGGACGTGATAGACGGACGTCCTGGCGACGAACGAGGCGCCGGCGCCGGCGGCCAGCGCCGACGCGTCGAACTCGTGCTCCACATTCCCGTACGGCGCGGTCGTGCCGCGCTTGCCGTGCGGCGTCGTCGGCGAATACTGCCCGCCGGTCATGCCGTAGATACAGTTGTTGGCGACGATCGCGGTGATATCGATGTTCCGGCGGCACGCGTGAATGAAGTGATTGCCGCCGATCGCGAGCGCGTCGCCATCGCCCATCGCCGCGAGGACGGTGAGCTTCGGATTGGCGAGTTTGACGCCCGTCGCGAATGCGAGAGCGCGACCGTGCGTCGTGTGCAGCGTGTTCGAGTCGACATAGGTCGGCATACGACCGGTGCACCCGATGCCGGATACGGTCACAATATCGTTCTTGGGGATCTCCATCTTCGAGATGACCCGGAGAAGGCTGCTCATGATGACGCCGAGACCACAGCCTCCGCACCAGACCGTCGGCAGCTTCTTGTGCGGCTTGAGATAGGTTCTCGCTGTCTCTATCGCCTGGCTCATGCGCTCAGTTCCTCCGTCACGAAGTCGGTGATCTGATCGGGCGTGAACAACCTGCCGTCGACGCGGCCGAGGTGCCTGACCGGCACCTTGCCTCCAACGGTCCGCTCGACCTCGAGCACGAGCTGTCCCATGTTCATCTCCGGAGCGACGATCCCGCGGAGCTGTGGAGCGAGCTCCCGGAGCCGCTTGCCCGAGAAAGGCCAGATGGTCTTCACCCTGAGAAGTCCCGCCTTCACACCCTGCTCACGGAGCTGTCGGACGGATGCCTTCGCGACACGCGCGGTCGAGCCGTACGCGAACAGCAGGATGTCGCAGTCCTCGGTCATGAACTCATCATTCATAGCGAGTTCGTCGGCCCGAGACTCGATCTTGTCGACGATCCAGTGGATCTTCCGGTCGACCTCTTCCGGGACCATCGTCGGGAACCCGTGCGCGTCGTGCGTCAGACCGGTGACATGGAAGCGGTGTGGGCCACCGAAGTGCGCCATCGTCGCGACGGTATCGCCGACGCAGGCAGCCGGACTGTAGTCGGCATCATCGTCATCCGGCGCAATCCGGCTGTCACAGTGGTACGTCCCTGCGACCGGGAGCGTGACGCTCTCCCGCATATGACCGATGACCTCGTCAAGCAGCAGCACGACCGGCGTGCGGTACTTCTCCGAGAGACTGACGCTCTTCACCGTCAGCTCGATGCACTCGAGGACGGTCGACGGCGCCAGCGCGATGATCGCGTGGTCGCCGTGCGTTCCCCATCGCGCCTGCATGATGTCGGCCTGCGCAGGCTGAGTCGGCAGACCCGTTGACGGACCGGCTCGCATCACATTGACGATCACGCACGGGATCTCCGCGAGACACGCGAGTCCTATGTTCTCCTGCATGAGCGAGAAACCCGGGCCGCTCGTCGCGGTCATCGCTCGCGATCCCGCTATCGACGCGCCGATGATCGCAGCGATGGAAGCGATCTCATCCTCCATCTGAATGAACCTGCCGCCGATCAGAGGCAGATGCCGTGCCATGAACTCGGCGACCTCCGAGGACGGGGTGATCGGATAGCCCGCGAAGAAGTTCACCCCAGCCGCGACCGCGCCGATGGCGCACGCCTCGTTACCCTGGAGGACCTTGACGTCCTTGTTCCCTGTCGCGGCCATGTCAGGTCCCCTCCCCGCCTGCGGCGCCGCCCGATGTCTCGGCGGTCTTCTTCTCGCGTTCCTTGTAGACCGTGATCGCCATGTCGGGACAGAGCATCTCGCAGAGATGGCACGCGATGCACTTGTCGGGATTCGACACGACCGGGCGACCGGTGCGGTCCGACGTGAAGACGCCCGTCGGACAGAATTCGTAGCAGAGTCCACAGCCCTTGCACCACGCGTCGTACACGAACACCTCTCGCTCGGGATGTTCGTCGCGAGTCGGGTAGTTCCAGGCCCTCCGCGGAGCGGCATTCGCCGCGCTCTTCTCCATGCTACCTCCCAAGCGTCGTCCGGAGGAGTCCGGGGATCTCGCTCGGCCGGTCCGCGACCGGTACGCCGGCGTCCGATAGCGCCTTGATCTTGTCTTCCGCTGTACCCTTGCCGCCTGCGATGATGGCTCCCGCATGACCCATCCTGCGGCCCGGGGGTGCCGTCCGTCCCGCGATGAAGCCGACGACCGGCTTCGTCATGTGCTCCCTGATAAACGCCGACGCCTGCTCCTCATCGGTCCCGCCGATCTCACCGATGAGCACGACCGCGCTGGTTCCCTCGTCCTTCTCGAATGCCTCGAGCGTGTCGATGAACGTCGTCCCGATGATCGGGTCTCCCCCGATCCCGATGACGGTCGACTGCCCGACGCCGCCGCGTCTGAGACTGTCGACGACCTCGTACGTGAGCGTGCCGCTCCGCGAGACGACGCCGATCCGGCCCCGCGTGTGAATGGCGCCGGGCATGATCCCGAGCTTGGCCTTCCCGGGGCTGATAAGACCGGGACAGTTGGGTCCGATCATCCGCACGCCGAGCGCTTTGGTCCGCTGATACAGCCGCATCGCATCGAGCGTCGGCACACCCTCTGTGATCACGACGATCAGCTCGACGCCGGACTCCGCCGCCTCGATCGCCGCGTCGGCCGCGAACCGCGCCGGGACGAACACGATCGTCGCATTGGCACCGGTCTCAGTGACCGCCTCGCGAACGGTGTCGAACACGGGAACACCGCCGCGGTCCTGGCCGCCCTTGCCGGGCGTGACGCCGGCAACAACATGGGTCCCGTACTCGATCATCGCTCCGGTGTGGAAGGAACCGTCTCGACCCGTGATCCCCTGGACACAGACGCGCGTTCTCTCGTCTATGAAGATGCTCACGTCTGCCCCCCCGCCATAGCGACCGCCTTCTCGACGGCTTCATCCATCGTCTGCGCCGACTCCATGCCGTGTTCGGCGAGGATCTGTCGTGCGCGATGCTCGTTCGTCCCGGTCAGTCTCACGACGAGCGGGAGCGAGAGAGGTCGCGCCTCGAGCGCCTCGATGAGCCCCTCGGCGACGTCGTCGCACCGCGTGATGCCGCCGAATATGTTGAGCAGAATGACCCGGACGTTCGGGTCGCTGGTGATGATATCGAAGGCCGTCATGACCTTCTCCGGGCTTGAGCTTCCGCCGATGTCGAGGAAGTTCGCGGGCTCGCCGCCGAAGTACTTGATGAGGTCCATCGTGGTCATCGCGAGACCGGCGCCGTTGACGACGCACCCGACATTGCCGTCGAGTTTGACGAACGACAGACCCATCTCGCGCGCCTTCCGGAGCTCCTCCGACTCACCGTCGGAGTCCCGCATCGCGGCGATGTCGGGGTGACGGAAGAGCGCGTTGTCGTCGATGTTCATCTTGGCGTCGACAGCCCACACGCGGTCATCGGGAGAGACGACGAGCGGGTTGATCTCAGCCAGTGAAGCATCACTCTGGACGAACGCGTTGTAGAGCTTCGTGATGACCGATGCGACCTGGGCAACGATCTCGACACGGTCGTCGAGGTGCGCGGCGAGTTCCGCCGCCTGCGCCACCGTGAGACCCTGCACCGGATCGATCGGGAGCTTGAAGATCTTCTCCGGAGACTCGGCCGCGACGGACTCGATGTCGACCCCGCCCTCCGAACTCACCATGTAGACCGGCCCCTTGGTGGCCCGGTCCACGACGATACCGACGTAGTACTCACGCGCGATATCGACCGCGTGAGCGACCATGACCTTGCGGACGGTCAGCCCCTTGATGTCCATCCCGAGGATGTTCCTCGCGTGCTGCTCGGCCTCTTCGGGTGTGTCGGCGAGTTTGACGCCTCCGGCCTTACCGCGGCCGCCGACGTGCACCTGCGCCTTTACAACAACCATACCGCCGATCTCCTCGGCGACGCGCCGCGCCTCCGCCGGGTCGGTGACGACCTCGAAACGGGGCACAGGTACTCCGCGTCCACGAAGAATCGTGCGCGCCTGGTACTCGTGGATCTTCACGCAATCCTCCTGACCCCCGCAGCGGGATCTACACGAAGTCCTTGAGCACATCCACGAGTGTGGGGCTGCCCTTCACCCCGAGTTCGTAGCGGACGCGAACGCTCGGCTTCTTGATGTCGACGACCTTGCGGAGATCGATCGGCGTGCCGATGACGACGTAGTCGCAGTCCACGGCGTTGATCGTCTTCTGCAAATCGGCGACCTGCTCGTCCGAATACCCGGCGGCCGGCAGCAGCGTGCCGATATGCGGGTACTTCTCGTACATCTCCTTGATCTTGCCGGTGGCGTGCTCACGCGCGTCGACCAGGATGGCTCCGGCGCGCTCAGCCGCCACGGTGCCCGCGCCGATCTTCATGCCGCCGTGCGTCAGCGTGGGGCCGTCCTCGACCACGAGCACGCGCTTGCCCTTGAGGTCGACGTCCTCCTCGAACGTGACGGGTGAATCGGCGTGAATGATGACAGCGGTGTCATTGAGGCTCTTGATGACCGCGACCATCTCGTCGATCTGAGCCGGCGTCGCCGAGTCCTCCTTGTTGATGATGACCACATCGGCCATCCGGAGGTTCTGCTCGCCCGGGTAGTAGGACAGACCATGCGCAGCACGGTGCGGGTCGGCGACGACGATGTAGAGGTCGGATGCGTAGAACGAGGCGTCGTTGTTGCCGCCGTCCCACAGGACGATGTCGGCCTCCTTCTCAGCCTCCTCGAGGATCTTGCCGTAGTCGACGCCGGCGAAGACCACATTGCCGCGATCGATGTGCGGCTCGTACTCCTCCATCTCCTCAATGGTGCACTTGTGCTTGAGCATGTCGTCGTACTCGCCGAACCGCTGCCAGATCTGCTTGCTCAGGTCTCCGTACGGCATCGGATGCCGGATGGCGACGACCTTCTTGCCGGCGGCGAGGAGGATCTCTGCGACCGCGCGCGTCGTCTGGCTCTTGCCACACCCCGTCCGCGTCGCGCAGATCGAAATGACCGGCTTGTTCGACTTGACCATCGTGTCACGCGCACCGAGGAGAATGAAATTCGCGCCGCACGCGTTGACAAGCGAGGCTTTGTGCATCACATACTCGTGGGACACGTCGCTGTAGGCGAACACGACGTCGTCGACCTTGTGCTCCTTGATCAACTTCGGGAGGTCCTCTTCGGCGAGGATCGGAATCCCGTTCGGGTAGAGCTCACCCGCGAGCACGGCCGGGTATGCACGACCGTCGATGTCAGGGATCTGCGTCGCCGTGAAGGCAACGACCTCGAACTCCTCGCGGCCGCGATAGACCAGATTGAAATTGTGAAAGTCCCTTCCAGCGGCGCCCATGATAATGACTCGTCGCCTCTCCATTCATCCTCCCTCAGGTGGTACCGAGGTTGCTTCGTTGCGTCACCACAAGGCCGCGACGCACCCGGCCAATCGCACGCGAATCCCCCATCAGCCTCGCTCCCTTGGGGAGCGCACTTGTCTGGGGGATCCAGGTCATCAAAGAGGCCCGCGAGCGCGCCTGCCGATCTTCCGGAAGACGGTCCCGCCGACCGCATGCCCCGACCGGAAGGCCGAGGCGAACAAGACGGCAAGTATACGCGAACACATCGATTGAGTCCACCCTCGAAGGGACATTTCGCCGCGACGAGGCGGGGAATCGCGTTCCGACAACGGGGAGCCGGTCAGTCCTCCGGACATTCCTCTCCGAGTGAGCGGATACGGGCGATGATCCCCCGCGTCGAGTGCCCCTCAAGAGCCTCCATCGCGACGACCCGGCCACCGGCCTTCTCGACCACGTCCGCGCCCACGATGGTGTCGCGCGAGTATCCCGCACCCTTGACGAGCACGTGCGGGACGATGCCGGCGATCAGCTCGTACGGAGTGTCCTCATCGAAGAGACAGACGTAGTCGACGGCCCCAAGCGCGGCGACGACGGCCGCGCGATCGCCCTCTGCGACGATGGGCCGCGTCGGCCCCTTGAGACGCCGGACCGAGTCGTCCGTGTTGACACCGACGACGAGCACGTCGCCGAGCGCCTTCGCCCGGGCAAGATAGTCAACGTGACCGTGATGGAGGATATCGAAACACCCATTGGAGAAGACGATCGTCCGACCGGCCTTCCGCGCCGACTCGCACAACGCCGCCAGATCGTCGCGCGCCACGACGCTACCCACCAGTGACCTCCTCCAGTTCCTCGAACGAGCGGCGGATCTCATCAACCGTGATCGACGCCGTGCCGATCTCCCGAATCACTACGCCCGCCGCATGGTTCGCGATCATGGCGGCCTCCACCATCGAGGCCCCGGCCGCGAGCGCCACACCCAGCACGCTGACGACGGTATCGCCGGCGCCCGTAACGTCGAAGACCTCTCGCGCCACCGTCGGCAGATGGGTGTACTCGCCACCTCGCAGGAACAGCGACATCCCGTTCTCACCTCGTGTCACGATGACACACTCCGCATCCAGTCGCTCCCGCAGTTCCCAGCCCCCGCGAAGAAGATCCTCGTGAGCAGCCATCGCGTACCCCACGGCGCCGGCCGCCTCCTTGAGGTTCGGTGTGATGGCGGTCACGCCGCGATACCGCGAGAAGTGGGATTCCTTGGGGTCTACGCAGACTCGCGTGCCCCCGACTCGTGCCGCGTCGAGCGCCGCCTCGAGCGTCCGCTCGCTGACGACGCCCTTCCCGTAGTCCGAGATGATGAGAACGTCCGCCGCGGGCACGGCCTCCCGGATCGCAGTGACGACCAACTCCTCAGCCGGCCCTGCGAGCGGAAAGGCGTGCTCCCGGTCGGCACGCACGACCTGCTGGTTCTGCGCGATGATGCGCGTCTTCGTGGTCGTCGGTCGATCCTCGATCTGCAGAAGGTGTCCGACACCGACGCCCCGCGCCGTGAGGCGATCCAGGAGACTCCTGCCGTGATCGTCGGTCCCGACGACCCCGACGACGTCGGCCGCGGCTCCGAGCGCCGCGACGTTCTCCGCGACGTTCGCCGCCCCCCCGAAGCGGACGGTCTCCTCACGCACCTCGACGACCGGGACCGGAGCCTCGGGTGAGATCCTGTTGACGTCACCCCAGATGTAGCGGTCGAGCATGGCATCACCGAGGATCGCAATCCGACGGCCGCTGAAACCACCGAGGAGGTCGTTCAGTCTGCCCATCTCGATCGTGCTCGAACTCACGGGGGCTCCTTTCCGATGGCGTCCGCCTTGTGAGTGACCGCACCGGACATCCGAGCCCGGCAACCGCGCGGCAAGGCGATGCTATTGCAGTGCCCCCCGCAAGTCAAGGACGGCCGCCCCGTGTGGGACGGCCGTCCGATGTGTGCGGGGCTGGCTCGACTTCGTCGTGCCAGCTAGGCGGAATCGAGTCCGCTCGATTCCGCATGCTCAGTTCTCTGTGAGCGGCTGACTTGAGCTCCTCACGTCAGCTTGACCGGCTCGATCTTGCGTCTGCGGCGCGGCTTGCGCTTCGGATGCTCGGGCACGATGAGGTCCGGATAGGCGTTGTGGAGCGCCTGAATGGATGACCCCTTGAAACAGCCCGTCAGCATGCCGCCGAGTCCGTACTCCCTGAACAGATGGTATGTCACGTCCTGGAAGACGCGGTCACGCGGCACCCCGAGCTTGTCCTCGACGAGCCAGCGCGTCGCGCGGCGGGCGTTCTCGAGACCCTTCGCGCCCTGCCAGAAGTTCTTCGGGACGTTCCTGAACTCCCACGGGTAGAACCGGCCCGGATATGCATTCTCGATGGCCCGGAAGAACGATCCCCGGAAGCAGACCGAGAGCATCCCCCGCAGATTGTACTTCCCGAACGTCGTCGCGGAGATGCGCTGCGGGATCTCCTCGACCGAGCAGCCTTCCTTCTCCTCGATCATCCACCGCGTGGCTTCGGCCGCCAGCTTGAAGCGGTCGGGCCCCTGCCACATACCCTTGACGTTGAACTGCCACTTGTGGAAGCGACCGGGATATGCGTTGTCGATCGCCTTGTACGGCGACCAGTCGAAGCAGCTGCCCAGCATCCAGGTCAGCCCGTTGTCATAGAAGAGCTTCTTGTGGATGGCGCGAGGGATATCCTCGACAGCGATCTGAAGTCTGTCCTCGAGGAGGTACCGCGTGATGGTGCCCGCGCGCTGTTTGCCCTTGGGCCCTTCGAAGAAGTTGTTCGGGAACCGCCTACGCCGCTTGGTTGAGACGTCCTCATATATGCGGACTATCTCTTCACGTTCAAGGTCGGGCGCGACGGTTCTCGCGTCCAGCCCGCTCAGTTCCGCAACCATAGCCCCTCCAGTCTACAGTCCGGACAACTGACAAAGCTGTTCGATCGCAGGTTGTAGCTCGTTGTCCATTAGCACAGGTTGTTACGCGTGTCAATCACCACGGTCACGATATCACTTCCACCAAAAGGTGTCAAGAGGAATATTCGCTAAAAGTCACAGCCGTCACTTTCCGCGCTTGCTCATCGCGGCGAACGGTGTACTCGACTGCGCCGATTCGCTCGCCCGACCCCGCATCACGATGTTCACCCGAGCCGGTTTCGTCGCCGGCGTGATCGCCCGTGAGAGCGACGTCCGCCCGCCACCAACCCGAACAGTCACTCATTCCGATGGCACGACGCTTGCTAAGGGCCCGCCCAAAAAGGGCTTGACACTCCTCCATCTCACTCCTATCTTAGCGCAAACTGATGACTCAGTGGCCGCCTGGCTGGCGGCAGACGGAGAGGCGCAGCCAGTGGCCGAGCAGAAGAAGATCAATATCGAGCTCCGTGATGAAGAGGCGGAGGGCGTCTACGCCAACTTCGCCGTGATCACCCACTCCCCCGCGGAGTTCGTGGTCGATTTCATCAGAGTGCTCCCTGGAACCAAGAAGAGCCGGGTCCACGCGAGGATCGTGATGGCCCCGCAGAACGTGAAGGCCTTCTCACAGGCTCTGGCCGACAATATCCAGAAGTACGAGGCCAAGCACGGAGAGATACAGGCGGCCGGCAGGGAGCAGTCGGACAAGCAGATAGGCTTCCAGTAGCGGTTGCCCGAACGGGCAGGGAGGACCGAACAGACAGATACCCCGGAGGTCGATGCGTGGTTCGAACGGGCCGTGACCTGGACGAAACCCGTCAGGCCGATGGGCGGTCGGATTGGACATGAAGAGCTTTCTACGGTCCACTGGGTGCCTCAATGAGGTGCCTGTGATTCCGGAGGGAGGTGCACACGGAGAACCAACTGGGAGACCAGGGAAGTTCGAGAGTGTCGGTGGAATTGGTGGAGCATAAGCGCAGGGTTCAATCAGGGGGTTATGTAATGAGACGCAGCGTTCTTTCGATCATGGTTGTGACGCTGGTGCTGGCCATGGCCGTCAGCGCCGGTGCCTGGGACAGACTGTACACGAACGATTCAGTGATGACGCACGACGCCGGCACCTTCGGCGTCACCGGCGGCCTGGTCTACTTCATGGCCAACGGCGTGTACGACGCCGACGGTGAGAAGTTCGATTTCGAGGGTGACATGGCCATGACGACCATGGGCATCCCGATCAACCTCTACTACAGCGTCATGGACCAGCTCGAGGTCGGCGTGCAGCCGATCTTCTGGATGAACTCCTACACCGACTACGACGGCGACGAGTACGACGCCACGGGTCTCGGTGATACATGGATCGACGCCAAGTACATGTTCATGCCCGAGCCGATGCTCTCCGCCCGTGCCGCCGTCAAGCTCCCGACCGGCGACGACGAGGGTGACGAGGACAACGGTCCCACCGGCTCCGGTACGACGGACTTCGATGTCGCGCTCATGTTCGGGATGCCGGCCGGCCCCGGTATGTTCGGCGCGCAGGCCGGCTACCGCATGTTCGGGGCGCAGGACGTCGACGTGTACGTGCGTGAGACGGCCGAGTACAAGTGCGGATCTGAGATCCACTTCGCCCTCTGCTACCGCTACCCGATGAGCGACATGCTCGACCTCAAGGTCGGCGTCGACGGTTTCTTCGGCAGCGAGGACGAGTTCGACGGCGAGACGGTCGAGGACAGCGCGATGAACATGGTCTCGCTGAACCCGGGCGTCGTCTACCTGATGGACAACGGCATGGACGTCGGCCTCGACATCCACTATGTCCTGATGGGTCAGAATGTGTACTCCGAGTGGGGCCTTGGCCTGTGGCTCGGTTGGAGCAGCATGTAGCATCCGTCGGGCCTTCGGTCTGACAGCAGCAGATAGACGACGGAACGGGGGGACCGCAGAGCGGTCCCCCCGTCTTCTCTGGTGCGTGGTGAGTCGGTCTGATGCGACGTCGTGTCGGGCTACTCTCCAGCCGGCGGCCGCGTCTTCCAGCGCTTGTGCATCCAGAAGTACTGCTCGGGGTAGCGTCTGATGAACTCCTCGAAGACGCTCGTGTAGCCCTGTGTGAGGACCTGGACGCGCCCGTCGGTCGTCAGGTCGCCATCTGCGACCACCGGCGGGTTGATGACGATCTCGTGACGGTCCGTGCCGTGTCGGACGATGAGCCCGGGCAGCAGTGGGGACCCGGTCGCCTCCGCGAACCGGCCGGCGCCGTACGGCGTCGAGGCCTTTCGGCCCAGGAAGTCGACGAATACGCCCTTCTTCCCGGCGTCCTGGTCCGACAGCATCGCAACCAGACGGTTGTTCTTGAGCGCCTTGAAGATGCCCCGCAGGCTCCCGGTGAGGGGCACGATCTCGACGCCGAACCGGGCCCTCAGACGGTTCATCAGACCGTCGACGAGCATGTTGTGCTGCTCCCCCACAAGGAACGTGACCGGGTAGCCCATTGTGGCAAGCGTCGCGAAGATCTCCCAGTTTCCGAAATGCCCGGAGACGATGATGGCGCCCTTCCCGGCTTCGAGCGCCGCGTCGAGATGCTCGCGTCCCGTCAGCGAGACGGTGCGTTCGACGTCGGCCGGCGTCACGCGGGAGAACCGCGCGTACTCGAACGTCATCCTACCGAAGTTGCGATAGGACTCGCGGGCGATGCGCCGCAGCTCACGCTCTTCCAGCCCCGGACCCAGCGCGCGTTCGATCTGCTCGAGAACGACTCTGCGGCGGATGCCGAGCGACCACCCGAGACCGCCGAACGCCGCCCCCAACTCACGCGCCGCGTCCGCGGGCAGGGCGCAGATCACCCCCTGAAGCGCCCGCGCAGCGGCGTACTCGAGTCGGTGCGTCATCGTGATCTTGTGCTCTCGCGCCACGGACCTCTCCCTCTCCCGTTCAGGCGAAATGTACGGCTTCGCGTCGGATTCGGTCAGGCGAATTTCTTTGCGAGCCACGACAGCCTGATCCGAACCGCCTGATGCGGACAGACCTCGTGGCAGCACAGACACTCGACGCAAGTCCTGCGGTCGACGACCGGAACATCATCCTTCAAGGTGATGGCGTTCACGGGACAGCTTCTCATGCAGAGCCCGCAACGCTCCCCCCCCACGCACCCCCACTCCCTTGACATTTCTGGGAGTATCCATATGAGCGGCTTGAATGCGCGCACCAGCGGGTCCGGGATGTAGTTGAGAATGCCCGTCCCGGGCAGCTTGAACCCGTCCGTGTCGAACGACCCGGGCAACTCGCCCACGACCCTGATAGACGCGGGGTCGTCGGTTCCCAGACCACGCTCGGCCGCCAGGTGGATCATGTGTATACGCCGGACGTCCATTCCGAGCATGCCGGCCGCCACCGTATCCATGGCAACGGCATCGGCCCCGGCCATCACGGCGCCGACGTACCGCGTCTTGCCGCCCGACGGTCCGTCACCCTCCATCGCCACGACGCCATCCATTATGTGGAGCGCCGGAGCCACCAGCGCGTGCACATCGACGACGAACCGGCTGAACGGCGCGGGACGTCCCGCGAGATTGTGCAGCCTCGCCTTCCCGAATCCGGGAATGGCGCCGAATGTGTTCTTGATGGCACCCGTGTAGAGCGTGAGCATATGGGTCTTGAGCTTCGGCACGTTGATGATGACATCGGCGTCGACGACCGGGCGCGCGATCATGTACTCGTGCTCGACGCCCTGTCTCGAAACCGAGCCGGCGGCCTCGAAGCTCACGAGTGGAACACCGGTCCGCTCCGAGAGATCCCTCATCCCGGTGTTCTCCCAGACGCGCTCGATGCCGCGGATAGCCCCGCCCGGACTGTCGCCGATGGTCGGAACACCGCCCGCGGCACGAACCAGTTCAATGATGACCTCAAGCACGGATGGATGGGTCGTGATGGCCCGATCGGGGTTCTTCGCGGACAGGAGGTTCGGTTTGATCAGAACCCTCTGCCCGGATCGAACGAACGCGGACATGCCGCCCACCCCATCGACGGCCGTCGTCACCGCCGCGCGTATCGCGGCGAGTTCGTAGTCGGCGCTCCGCGTGATCGACACGACCGACCTCCGGTCCGACATCGGCTCCCCTCCCATCCGACGCTCCATCCTCTACTATTCGCACATCACTCGGACCGTCACCGGCGTTCGCCTCCGGTCACGATCGTGTATACCGGCCTCCCGGCCAGACGCGAGCAAGCCCCGCAAGCTCCAGCTCGATGAGTCTCTCGATGATCTCCCGCACCGGACGTCCGAGCTTCGTCGCGATCTCCCCGGCGCTCAACGGCCTGGTTCCCAGTATCGCCCGAACGCTGTCCTCGGTCGGCGGAGCGCTGTCGACGCCGTCCTCGGACCGCTCCCCCGGAGACGCGGTGTCCTGGAAGGGTCCCCACCCTCCCTCGAGCTCTTCGAGGACGTCCGAGGCGCGTTCGACGAGCTTCGCGCCGGCTCTGAGCAATCCGTTCGGCCCGCGTGCTCCCGGCTCGTCAGGCGCACCGGGGACCGCGAAGACCTCGCGACCCTCATCGAGCGCCATCGACGCCGTGATCAAGGCACCGCTTCTCTCCACCGCCTCTATCACGAGGACGCCCGCCGAGCAACCGGCCACGATGCGGTTCCGCATCGGGAAATGCTCAGCTAGAGGAGCGGTACCGAACGGGAACTCGGTGACCACGGCTCCGGACGCAGCGATTCGCTTGGCAAGCCCCGCGTTCTCACGCGGGTACACACGATCAAGCCCTGACCCAAGCACAGCGATGGTCAGGGCGCCAGCGTCGAGCGCGCCTTCGTGAGCCGCGGTATCGATCCCGCGAGCGAGACCGCTGACGATCGTCAGCCCTGCGGAAGCGAGGGACGCCGCGAGCTCTCGGGCGAAGAGGCGTCCGTGCGGCGTCGCCGACCGGGATCCGACGACGGCGAGCATCGGTCGCTGATCCGCAAGCCCGCTCCCTCGGGCGAACAGACCCACCGGCGGCCTCGCGATCCGTGACAGCGGATCGGGATATCCCGCACTCCCGAACGTCACGAAGCGCGCTCCCGCGTCGGCAGCTGCGTTGAGCTGGCGTTCCCAGACGCCCTCGAGGAAGGCTGTCTCAAGAGCGCGTCGCTTCGCAGCGGTGACCCCGGCCCCGCCTCGCAGCACTGCAGCGAGCGCGAGACCGAACGAACCGTGTCGCTCCCGAAGCCGTGCCGCGGTCGCCGACCCAACACCCTCTGCCATGAGAAAGACCAGTGCAGCCGTGTGCTCCTCCACCCCGCCACCTCCCCGTGGATCCCCGTCCCGTCGCCCGCCGACCCCTGCCGGCGTGCTGCATCTCCGCTGCGCGGCGCATCCGCCGCCCACGCGTGCCTCTATGCCTCCGCGCTGTCCAGGAGCTCCCGGATCGCGCGCTTCATCTCCTCGATACCCTGTCCGCTCACGGCGGAGACGACGAACGTCCGCTCGCCTCCGAATCGCGCCCCGGCGAGGTCGATCTCCGCGCCTACGTCCGCCTTCGTGAAGACGACGATGCGCGGCTTCTCAGCCAGCCCCTCCCCGTACTGCTCGAGCTCACCGAGAATAATGCCGTACGAGATCTCGGGATCCTCATCGGACGAATCGACCAGCACGACGATGACCCTCGTCCGCTCGATGTGCTTGAGAAACCGGTCGCCGAGACCCTTGCCCTCGTGCGCTCCCTCGATGATGCCCGGCAGGTCGGCGACGACGAAGCCCCGGTCGACCCCGTACTGGACGAGACCGAGCACCGGACTGAGGGTCGTGAAGGGATAGTCCCCGATCTTCGGTTTCGCAGCTGAGATCGTCGAGAGCATGGTCGACTTCCCGGCATTCGGGAGCCCGACGAGTCCCACATCGGCAATGAGCTTGAGCTCCAGATCGACGATGAGTTCGTCTCCCGGTCTCCCGGGCTCGCACCGGGTCGGTGCCTGGACCGTGGAGCTCGCGAACCTCGCGTTCCCACGCCCGCCGCGCCCGCCGGCGGCGACGACGACCCTCTTCCCAGGCTCATCGAGGTCGGCGATGATCTCGCCGCTCTCCTTGTTCCTGATGATCGTACCGACCGGAACACGCAGCGTGATGTCCTCGCCGTCGTGCCCCGTCTTCCGGGAGCTCCCTCCGTGTCGGCCGCGTTCGGCCTTGTAGTTCCTGCGATAGCGGAAGTCCAGAAGCGTGGAGCGTCCGCCGTCGGCCTCGAAGACGATGTCGCCTCCCTTGCCGCCGTCGCCGCCGTTGGGGCCACCCCGCGGGACGAACTTCTCACGGCGAAAGCTCCTGCATCCATCGCCACCGTCGCCGGCCTTCAGCTCGACGGTCGCTGCGTCGATCAGCATCCGCTACTCCTCACCATTTGATGGCTCGGTGCTTGATGACCCGTCGTCGAGACCCTTCCACCAGGGATTCGGTCGGTCGCTCAGGATCTTCTCCGGATTCATGATGCCGTCGGGATCGAGCGCACGCTTGACCGCGCGCGTCGTCTCGAGCGCGGCGGCATCGAGTTCCCGAGACAGATGCTCGGCCTTGGTGATGCCGATCCCGTGCTCGCCGCTGAGCGTGCCCCCCATCGAGATCGCGGCGTCGAACAGCTCGGTCACCGCGCGCCGCGCGCGGAGCATCTGATCACGGTCCGCCCGGTCGACGATGATGTTCACGTGGAGATTGCCATCGCCGGCGTGGCCGAAGGTCAGTATCGGAAGATCGGCGGTCTCTGCGATCTCCCGCACACGGTCGACGAAGTCCGGGATCCGGCTCCGCGGAACGGTGATGTCCTCGTTGATCTTGCCGGTCGAGAGCCTGGCAAGCGATGCTGAGATCGAGCGCCGCACCTCCCAGAGCTCGTCTCGTTCGGCATCGTCCTCAGCCCACCTGAGCCCGGTCGCTTCGCCGTTCGTGAGGAGCCGCCGGACGTCGTCGATCCCGTGCCGCACGTCCTCACTGGACCCCTCCAGTTCGATGAGCAGAGCCCCCGCCGGCGGACTCTCGGGTCTCTCGCCGCGCACGTACTCGAGCGAGCACGCGAGCGTGTCGCGGTCGATGATCTCGAGGACGCTGACCGGCACGCCGGCTGCGGTGATCTCGGCAACCGCCCTGGCCGCGGCGACGAGCGACGGAAACTCCGCCCAGCATGTGACGGTCAGCTCAGGGATATCGGTCAGCCGCACGGCCGTCTTCGTGACCACGGCGAGCGTCCCCTCCGACCCGACGACGAGCGGAGCCGGATCCCAGCCATCGGCGTCCGCGAGATAGCCGGTCCGGACGATGCCGCCGTCGGCAAGGACGAACTCGAGACCCACCACGTAGTCACCCGTTCTGCCGTAGAGAACGGTCCTCGGCCCAGCGGCGCCCTCGGCGACATTGCCACCGAGCGTCGACACCTTGAGACTCGCCGGGTCCGGCGGATAGGTCAGTCCGTCTTCCATCGCGCGGGCCCTGAGATCCTCGTTGACGACCCCCGGCTCGACCACCGCGACGGCCGCGGTCGTATCGATGCTGAGCACGCGGTTCATCCGCTCGAAAGAGAGCACGACGCCACCGCTGACCGGGACACTACCGCCCGTGTAGCCCGTGCCCGCGCCCCGGGCGACGACGGGGAGTCCGGCGTCGTGTGCGATGCGGACGACGGCCGCGACGTCCTCGGTCGAATCAGGCCAGACAACGATGTCGGGAAGCGCGTGGATGTCCGTCGCGTCGAACGCATAGCAGATGAGATCCTCGCGCAGTGTCGAGGAGGGCCCACTCGCCGCGCGTGTGATCCGCTTCAGAACAGGGGTGAGAGCCCTCGTGCGTGATGACATGCAGCCTCTCCATTGCGGGCGTCGAGACCAACGCCCACGGCCATACACTAGGACCTCCGCAGATCCCTGCGTCGTTCGAGCAGTCTCTCGAGCACCACCGAGGGAACGAAACCAGCTGCGTCACCACCGAGCAGCGCGACCTCCTTCACGACGGTCGAGTCGAGATAGCTGTAGTTCTTGTTGGGCATGAGGAAGACGGTCTCGACCTCGGGGGCGAGGTGCCGGTTCATCAGCGCCATCTGGAACTCGTATTCGAAGTCGGAGACGGCCCGGAGCCCCCGCAGGATCGACGTCGCTCCATACCTCCGCACCTCGTCAACAAGAAGGCCGTCAAAGGACACGACCGTGATCCCGTCGAGTTCGGCCGTCGCTTCACGGATCATCTCGACGCGCTCCTCGACCGTGAACATCGGATCCTTCTCTCTTGCCGTCCCCACCGCAACGATGACCTCGTCGAAGAGACGCCGTGCCCGATGGACCAGATCGAGATGGCCGTTGGTGATCGGGTCGAACGTTCCCGGATAGAGTGCCTTTGTCACGAGTCCTCCCTGGAAGGTCGCTGATGATCGTCCGGTTCGGTGACATGGTGCAGTTCAATCTCGATGGTGCCGTAGCGCTTGACCGTTCGGAGCCTCAGACGAGCGCCCTGCGCTGGAAGGAGATCGTCCACACGGTGCTCGAGCACGACGAGCGCGCCCGCGGCGACACCGTTCCAGCAGTCCAGAGCACCGTAGACCCGGCGGGCCCCGTCCGTATCGTACGGCGGATCGGCGAACACGACATCGAACGGCTCCCGGCCGCGCTGCGGCGACGTAACGAAGCGCACGGCGTCCGACCGCAGGACACGGCACCGGTCGCCGACCCCGAGCGTCTCGATCGTCCGCTTCAGGTGCTCGACGACACGCGGCTCACGCTCGACGAAGACGACCTCGGCCGCACCGCGAGAGACGCTCTCGAGCCCGAGGCTGCCCGTTCCGGCGAAAAGATCGAGCACGCGTGCGCCCGCGAGCCGGTCCTCGATCATCGCGAACAGCGATTCGCGCACGCGGTCATAGGTCGGCCTCAGCTCAACGCCTCTCGGGACGTCGATCCGCCTCCCGCGCAGCTCGCCGGCGATGATCCTCACGGACACCCTCCGCTCTTCGCGCGCCGCCTATTCCTCCTCAACATCGCCTTCCATTCCGTAGCGCTGGAGCTTCCGGTAGAGCGTCGACGGGTTGATCCCCAGGATCTCTGCCGCCTGCTTCTTCTTCCAACCCGTCTCCTCAAGCGTCTGGAGCAGATAGCGCCGCTCGAGTTCCTCGAGCGTAACTCCGCTGACACCGAGCGCGCCCGAGCCGGTCGTGTGCGACCGCTTGCGGAGACGCTCGGGGAAGATGGACACGTTGAGGCTCTCGGCCGTTATCTCATCGCCGTCGGCGAGGATTACCGCACGCTCGATGATGTTCTCGAGTTCGCGTACGTTCCCCGGCCACTCGTACGAGGTGAGGATATCCATCGCTCCGTCGGCGATCGACTTCTCCCCCGCCGCGAGCTTCTGGAGGAAGTGATCGACGAGCAGCGGGATGTCATCGCGGCGATCGCGGAGCGGCGGGATCGTTATCGGGATGACGTTCAGACGATAGTACAGATCGGCGCGGAAGCCGCCCTCCTGGACCTGGTGCTCGAGGTCGGCGTTCGTGGCGGCGATGACACGGACGTCGACCTTCGTCGGCTTCGTACCGCCGACCGGCACGACCTCACGCTCCTGGAGAACACGAAGGAGCTTCACCTGGATGGCAAGCGACGTCTCGCCGACCTCATCAAGGAAGAAGGTCCCTCCATCGGCGACGACGAACAGCCCGCGCTTGTCGCGCACGGCACCCGTGAACGAACCCTTCACGTGCCCGAAGAGCTCACTCTCGAGCAGCGTCTCCGGCAGTGCCCCGCAGTTGATCGAGACGAACCGCTGGTCAGCCCGGGCGCTCCCCGCATGGATCGCGCGCGCCACAAGCTCCTTGCCGGTGCCGCTCTCGCCCCTGAGCATGACGGTGCTCGACGTCCTGGCAACGCGGTCGATCAGCTCGAACACCGAATGGATCTCGGTGCTCTCACCGATCATGTCACGGTCGGCGCTTGTGTGGAGCGCGCGCTCCAGGTCGCCCTTCTCGGCTCTGAGCTGCTTGATCTCCAGCGCGTTCCGCACAACCTGTTTGAGCTCTTCGTTCGAGACCGGCTTCAGGAGATAGTAGAACGCGCCGAGATTGAGCGCCTCGATGGCCGATTCCTGGGACGCATGGCCCGTGACGATGATGATGGGGACCGTCGGGTCGGACTCCTTGAACGAACCGAGGATCTCGATGCCCGTCATGCCCGGAAGCTGGATGTCCGTGATGACCGCGTCGAAGCTCTCCCGCTTGCTCAGCTTCACCGCCTTCTTCCCGTCAGACGCGGCCAGGACCTCGTACCCCTCTCGCTCGAGCATCATGGACAGATACTCCCTGATGCTGTCCTCGTCATCGATGACGAGTATCCTTCCATGCGGCATGTTTGTCCTCCCCGTGGGATATGTCTAGTCTCTGGCCTTCGGAAGATACATCACGAACCGGCTCCCCTGCCCCGGCGCGGTCTCTATCTCAATACGTCCGCCGTGCGCTTCGACGAGCTTATCGGCGATCGCAAGTCCGAGCCCCGTCCCCGATTGCTTCGTCGTCCAGAACGGCGCGAACATCTGTTCCAGCGCCTCGCGCTCCATGCCGACACCCGTGTCGGTGACGCTGATGGCGATCTCGTCATTCGAACCTGCGCGTCCGTTCGCGTGGACGGCGCTGCCGATGTCTGCTTCCACGCGAATGACGCCGGTCTCTCCGATGGCCTCCATCCCGTTGACCACGAGGTTCAGAAGCACCTGCTTGAGCTGCTCGGAGTTGCCCAGCGCGCGGAGCCCGCCGTCCTCCATCGAGAGCTCGATCCCGTCGCCGAACGCCCGGTGTGATCTGGCGATCGCATCAACCTCCCTGAACAGCGCCACGAGAAGCACGGTCCCCGTCGGCGGCTCCACGACACGCCCGTAGGTGAGCACATCGTTGGTCAGCGTCGCGAGGCGGTCGCTCTCGCGGATGACCAGATCGACAAGCCGCCCGTCATCGGTCCCCTCCACGACGCCGTCCCGGAGCATCTCCGCCGATCCCTTGATCGCATTGAGTGGGTTCCGGATCTCATGAGCCATCCCCGCTGCGAACTGGCCGAGTGATGCGAGTCGGTCGGCGTGGAGTCTGTCAAGCTCCCGACGCCGGGCCTCGGTGATGTCCTGGAAGATGATGATGACACCGGCGGCGACGCCGTCATCGTCGCGGAGCAGTGACGTCGAGAGCCCTATCGGGACGGACCCGTCGGATCGCTCGACGCTGATCTCCGCGCGCTCCGATGTCCTCCCATCGTCCACGGCGGCCGACACCTGCTCGGCGAATGCCGGGCATGCGGCGAACACGTCCGAGTAGTGTGCGCGCTGCGTGCCGGGCGCCGCGATGCCGAGAATCGAGCGGCCGCGCTCGTTCAGCGAGAGCAGGCCGCCGGACATATCGAAGAGCGCCAGACCGCTCTGGATACTCTCTATGAGATTGTCGATGTGGACATGCGCGGTATCGAGGGCGGTCTCGGCCTCTCCCAGCCTCTCCTCGCCCTCGCGAACGCGAACCGAGAGCCTGCCGACGAGGATCGAGACCACGGTAAGCGCGACAGCGAGAACGGCCGTCTCAGCCAGGATGCCGGCGCCGTGCGAACGCACGGCCGCCGCTGGGCTCTCGGCGATGAAGAGCGCGACGAACGCCGCGAGCGACGACACCGTCACGATCGCGCCCGGCTTCGGGCCGAGCGCCGTCGAGGAGACGATGACCGGGAGGAAGTAGAGAAGCTTGAAGGGACTCGCCAGACCGCCGGACGAGAGCACGATCAGTGTCACAAGCACAACGTCGGCGACGAACAGCGTGAGGAGCAACCACAGAGTCTCGCGTCCGCGCTTTCGCGACCAGATGGCGTAGGGGATGCTGAGCGCGGCGACACCGATGGCCATCAGTACCACGGGTGCGACCGAAATGTCCTCGCTCATCAGCGCGGCCGCGATCACGGCCGCCGATACGAGCAAGCGTCCAACGATGATACCGCGTGCCGCCGGCTGCCCTCCGCTCATCGTTCCTCCCTGACCCCATCTTCGGTCGACGGCCTCGTCTTCCCGAGAGTCGCCATCGGGCGAAGCCGCGCGAGCGTGGCGGGACCGATGCCGCTGACCTCGAGGAGCGCGTCGAGCGATTCGAACCGCCCGTGCCGCTCGCGGTGACGGACGATCGCTGCGGCCTTCGCGGGACCGATACCCGGCAGTCCGGTCAGATCGTCGGCGCTGGCCTCGTTCACGTCGATGGGCCTCTCGATGGCTCCGGTCTGCACTCCGTGAGCGGCCCCATCGATCGGCTCGCCCGGAGACACGGTCACCGTCCCGGGTGTTGAGACCAGATCCGGCACAAGCGCCGGGTCCACCTTCCTGAGACCGAGCACGATCGCCCCAACGGCCGCCGTTGCCGCCAGGAAGACAATGACGGCACGCTCATCGCGTGTCAGAAGCCCCCTCACGTCCCCTCCTACCCTGCCGACCCAATGTAGTTTATTGCAAAACGCAATGCAAACGAATCCTGAAGGACACGCGGGGTTGGTTGGGAGGCACGGTTTGTGGGGGGGGCTAGTTCCAGAAATCCCATATGAATGCATAGGTCACGCGGGGTTCCGAGAAGGTGTACCCCGGCCAGCCGCCGGAGTCCGTGTCGAAGGGGTCGTCGACCGTGATGAGGAGACGCGCCGGACCCACCGCGCCGTGCACACTCAGCCTCGTGCGCCAGAGCGCGTCGTCGAGCACGCCGTCCCAGACGCCCCTGGCGAGTCCCGTCTCGTACCCGATCGAGACCTCGGCGCGCACGTCGAGGGTCTGCTTGAAGAAGCGACGGTCGACCCAGACCGACGCATGAGCCGTGAACTGCGGCACCGGGGCGAGTGCGTTGAGCGGGCCGTCGGCGTCGATACCGATGGCCTCAGCCGACATCCTCATGCCTCCACGGGCCGTATCGACCACGGCCGCCCAGAGCGCCACCATCGACGCGGTCGCGTTCTCCGCCGACACGGGACGCAGAACGCCCGCCGTGTCATCCTCGAGGACGATCGGTGAGAGCACGCGCGTGACCTCGCCGGTGACACCGGCGTCCAGACGCCCGGAGGCGAACGCCCAGCCAAGCCCGGCCGTCGCCGCCTGCTCCGCTCTGAGGTCGCCCGCGCCTCCGGCGGCGCCGGCGCCTCCGATCAGCCGGTCGGTGTCGCCGACGACCGTACGGTCCACTCCGACGAGTTCGAGGGCCGTTGGAAAGCGGCCGCCGACGTCGATGGTGAACCAGGGACCTCGCTTCGGGCCCTCACGGAGCAGCAGACACGAGAGCTCGGGAACCGTCTCGCCGCGCTGCCGGGATGCTCCGGCCGTGACCGAAGCCTCCCATCCGCCGAACCGAACGCCTCCGTTCGCGGACGCGCCGACCGACAGTGCGCGTACGCCGTCGCTGAGCAGGTCTCCCTTCGCAACGAGGCCGGAAGCGTGCGCATGCACCGACCGCAGCAATCCAAGCTCAACCGGCAGATCAATGACCGCGCCCGTTCGTCCGCTTTCGCAGACCCCGTCGCCGTCAGCGCGGCGGTCGCCGACACGCGTCGCTGCGTGGAAGATCCCGAACCTCGCGCTCCCGTTGGTGATGGCCAGGTCGGCCGCCCCCGATGAGATGCTCAGGACGGCGCCTGAGACGCCGGCTGCGTCGGGAACGCTGCGCGACGCCGTCACGCTCGAACCCGAGAACTCCGCCGTCCAGCCCTCCGACAGATCGAGCGTCGCCGACGTCCCGAAGCTGTCTCGCTCGTACTCGCCACCCGGTCCCGGTCCGCGTCCGCTTCGTCCTTCGAAGAACCCGGTGACGGCCCCTCGCTCTCGAAGCCCACTCCCGAACTCAACGACGCGCCACCGAAGCCCGGCGCCGCCGCTGGCCATCCCGACCCGCGAGAAGGGAGTCCCGGCGAAACGTCGGCCCGTGTGGTACGTGAGCAGGGAGGAGCCCGTCCCGGCAGCAACGCCCGGCGCGGGACCACCTCGGTCGAACGAAACGACGCCCGAACCGAAGAGCGCACGCGTCGACACATCCGGTCCGGAGGGCACGAGAACACGCCCGCCGGTCGAGACAGCATCGAGGTATCCAAGCCCGTCGCTGATCCAGTCACCGCCGGATCGTCCGTTCACCGTCACGACCGAGAGTCCGGCCGGGATGCCGCCGCGCGTCACCGACGCGCGCTGACCCGGCCACCGCGACGAAAGGACGCGAAGCGCCGGGAGCGCTCCGGCTGCGATCGAGGCGTCGTGGGCGCTCCCGAGTTCCAGATCCACAACGCGGCGCACGCCAAGCGGACCGCTCCACAGGTCGATGCCGAGCGAGTCCGGAAGAGCCACGGTGGGGCGAACCGGCTCGCCTTCGACCTCGTGCCCATCCTCGGGCGTGAGCTCGCATTCGGGCGCAAGCTCGGGCTCGGGTATGAGTTCGGACGGTATGGGGTCCTGAGCCATCACGGTGACCGGTACGGCCAGAAGCCCCGCGGCAACGAGCAGCGACATGGCGAGGACTGTCGGAACGACCGCCTGCCCGCCGCCTACGGCGAGACGCCGGACGCGCGGCACGAGGAGCGGGACGAGAACGGCGAAGAGGACCGTATTCCAGATGATGTGCACGTATGGGAAGAAGAGGTTCGCTGTGAGAGCGGCAAGGAACCCGTCGGCGAACTCCGGACTCATCGCCGCGTATCCGACGACAACCGCGGTCTGATAGACCCCGGTGAGGACGAGACCCGCCGCGGCCGCCGCCGCAATGCGCGTCACGTTGGTCCTCCCGCGCCAGAGGCCGCCCAGGATCCCGCCCGAGAACCCAACGAGCGCCATCGCGCCGAGCTGTCCTGCGAAGAGCGTTGGGATCGCCAGACCTGAACCGTAGGGAGCAAACCCAGAGTAGATCCCCATCGCCATGAGTCCAACCATCGCGCCACGGAGCCTCCCGAGCACGGCCCCGGAGATGAACACGGTGAGCGTGATCAATTCGATGTTGGGAACGGCCGCCAGAGCATACCCGAGCGCCGCCGCGAGCGCGACGAGCACCGCGATGGGGGCCGTCCAGCGAACCGGGATCGGTCCACCGGGGGCATTCTCACGCGCGGGTTCAGTCAAGTCGGTTCCGTTCCTGGTCGAGGCGGTCGGGGGTCACATCGTCAAGCTGGGTCTCGCTGTCGTCGATGTCAAGCAGATGCTCGATGTACTGAGAGATCTCCGCCCGATGCTCCGGAAGGATGCGGTGCCAGTTCCGCTCGATCTCCGTCGCGAGCGGGGCTCCAACCATCCCGATGACATCGCTCTGGAACTCGTCCGGCAGGCTCATCGTGTCATACTGCGCGTAGATCTTGTAGAGCATGCCGGTCGAGTAGTCGATCCTCCCCTGCGCCACGGCGTGGTCGATCAGAGCGAAGGTGCCGAGCTCTGAGTCGGCGGCCGGCTCACCGCCTCCCGGCATCGGTGCGCATCCGACCGTGAAGAGAAGCGCGGCGATGGGTAGAAGAAGCCGCCTGGTCATGAGACACCTCCTGGCTGCGTTGCAGCATCGTGGGGGGGACGGCGCGGCGCCGGATGCTGAGTAGATCCCCCACCAGCCTCGGTGCCGGGCGCGTCGCCCGGCGTATGGGCCGCTTCCTACGAGACGGACTTCAGCACGGCCTCCATGACATCGTCCGCCATCCTGTCGACGCGCTCGCTGAGCTGATTGAGCGCGGCGTTCGCCTTCTCGACGAATCTCTGGTGCCGCTCTGCGCGGATGCCGCCGAGGTTTATGAGAACGTTGAGCTTCGCGGCATGCGCGCCGGCCCGCCCGACGAGCGCCGCAACACCGGCATCGGAGACGGCGTTCGTGTTCCCCTTCGCCGCGACCGTCTCCGAGAGTTCGACGACCTCAGCGCACTTCTGCATGACCGCCAGCGGCACCATCGCGGCATCCACCAGCGTGTCCTGGATGGCATCCCGGCGGACGGCCTTCTCCTCGTCGGTCTCCTTCGGCAGCTTCATGGCGACCATCACCTTGTCAAAGGCCGCCGCATCCTCGTCGATGAGCTCCTCGAGCTCCACACGCAGCCTCTCGGTCTGCACGAGCACCCGCTTCATGTCCTCCTCGACGTCGACGTACTTCTTCTTCCCGATCGTGAGGCTGCAGACCATCGAACCGAGGCTCGCTCCGAGCGCGCCGCAGAGCGCGGCCACGCTGCCGCCGCCCGGGGTCGGTTTGCTGGAGGCCAGCTCGGCGAGGAAGCTGTTCATGTCACCCATGGTGTCTCCTTCCCCCCACCCTACAGCTCGGCGAGGCGGTTCTCGAGAATCTGGTCGCGACCGAAGTTCTCAAGCCTGAGGTAGAAGTCGGCGCAGTCGACGAGTGCGTTCAGCGGGACCAACCCGACGATCTCGCAACCGATGACGGGCACTCCGTAGCGCGCGGCCTCGGTCTTCACCATCTCGTAGACGCGGAACAGCGGCGTCCCCTTGTAGTTGACCATGTTCATCGAGACCTGGACGATGTTCCGGTCCTTGATCTCGAACCCCATCGCCTTGACATATCTGAGTCCGCCGCCGGCGAATCGGATCGACTTCGCGATCGTCTTGGCGATCTTGATGTTGTCGGTCCCCAGGTTGATGTTGTACGCAACGAGAAACTCGCGCGCGCCGATGGCGATGGCCCCCGCAGTGGGATGGATGCGGTTCGGACCGAAGTCGGGTTCCTTCGCTGGGTTCGTCCCGATCTCATCGCGGAGCCCCTCGAACTGACCCTTGCGAACCTTCGCGAGGTTCTCGCGCGTCGGCCTGGTCGCGGCCGCCTCGTAGAGGTAGACCGGGATCTCGAGCTCCTTGCCGACCCGCTCGCCGAGCCGGTTTGCCAGCTCGACGCACTCGTCCATCGTGACGTCGTTGACCGGGACGAAGGGACAGACGTCGGTGGCGCCCATCCGCGGATGCTCGCCCTCATGCTTCGTCAGATCGATGAGCTCGCGCGCCTTCTCGATGCCGCGGAACGCCGCCTCGAGCACGGCCTCCGGCTCTCCGATGATCGTCACGACCGCGCGGTTGTGGTCCGCGTCCATCTCCCTGTCGAGAAGCCTCGCCCCCTCGACGGCCGTCATCGTCCCGACGATCTCCTCGAGCACCTCCGGCCTTCTGCCCTCACTGAAATTGGGAACGCATTCGACTATCTTCATGAACTCCCTCCATCCGTGGGCGCGGCATCGGGACCATCCCCCGACACGACCGCGCCGCGCTTGATGACCATCCTCGTGAGATTCACTCCGTAGTGATATGGGATCGCCCGGAAGTCGTCGACACCCCAGACGATGAGATCCGCCAGCTTGCCCGGCTCGATGCTCCCCACGCTGTCCGACCGGTCCAGCGCGGCGGCCGAGTTCGCGGTCGCCGCGACCAGCGCCTCCGCGGGCGACAGCCGCATACACATGCTCGCGAGCGACACGATGATCTGCATCGACTCGGTCATCGAACTGCCGGGGTTGCAGTCGGTCGCGAGCGCCACGGGGACGCCGGCGTCGACGAACTTCCTCGCGGGCGCGTAATCGCGTTTGCCGAGCGACAACGTCGTCCCCGGGAGCAGGACCGCAACGACTCCGGCCTCCGCCATGGCGCGGATGCCCCCGTCCGAGACGCAGACCAGATGGTCGGCCGAGATCGCACCGACCTCGCCGGACAGTTCGCCGCCGCCGGACGCGTGGAGCTCGTCGGCGTGGAGCTTCGGTCGCAGACCGTGCGACGCGGCCGCGAGCAGCAGCCGCCTCGACTGCTCGACCGTGAAGACGTTCTCCTCGCAGAAGACGTCGCAGAACTCCGCCAGACCCTCACGCGCCACGAGCGGGATGACCTCGTCGATGAGGTGTGCCACGTACCCGTCACGGTCGTCGCGCCACTCGTCGGGGAACTCGTGCGCGCCGAGGAACGTCGGCACGACATCCACCGCGTGATGCTCGGCCAGCCGGGCCATCACGCGGAGCATCTTGAGTTCCGCCTCGAGCGAGAGTCCGTAGCCGCTCTTGATCTCGGCCGTCGTGGTGCCGTACTCGAGCATGCGGTCGAGCGTCGCTGCTCCGTTGTCGAAGAGCAGATCGTCGGTCGCCGCCCGCACGTGTCGAACGCTCGAGCGGATGCCCCCGCCCGCCGCCGCGATCTCCTCGTAGCTCCTTCCCTCCACCCGCATCGCGAACTCGTTCTCGCGCGTCCTCGCGAAGACCGCGTGCGTGTGCGGGTCGACGAAGCCGGGGGACACAACCGCGCCGGCTGCGTCGACGACGTCGCAGTCGCTGCCCGGCGCGGCCGCGGCCAGCACCTCCGACTCCGACCCCGCCGCCACGATGCGCCCGTCGATAGCAGCGACCGCTCCGTCCTCGATGATGCCGAGGTCGCTCGCGGCAGGACCAACGCGCGGCCCGTGCCCGGCTACCGTCACAAGCTGTCCGATGTTGCGAATCAGAAGGTCGACTGTCTCCATAGAAACCCCTCAAAGGTGAGTTGCGGCCGTCAACGTGACCGGCGCGAGACGCCTACTCCTTCATCGGGATGCGGATGCCGTGCTCCGCCGCGAAGGTGATGGCCGCGTCGTACCCCGCGTCGGCGTGGCGAATCACACCCATGCCCGGATCGGTCGTGAGCACGCGCTCGAGCCTGACAGCGGCCTCCGGCGTACCGTCGGCCACGATGACCATCCCCGCGTGGAGCGACTTCCCGATACCGACGCCGCCGCCGTGATGGAACGAGATCCACGTGGCGCCACCGACGGCGTTGACGAGCGCGTTGAGAACGGGCCAGTCGGCGATGGCGTCGCTGCCGTCCTTCATCCCCTCCGTCTCGCGATACGGGGATGCCACGGAGCCGCTGTCGAGATGATCGCGGCCGATGACGATGGGCGCCGAGATCTCGCCCGAGGCGACCATCTCGTTGATGATCCTCCCGAACCGCGCCCGCTCGCCGTAGCCGAGCCAGCAGATCCTCGAGGGGAGCCCCTGGAAGTGAACCTGCTCGCGAGCGAGCTTGATCCAGCGAACCAGCGCCTCGTCCTCCGGGAACTCGCGGACGATGACCTCGTCGGTCTTGTAGATGTCCTCCGGGTCACCCGAGAGCGCCACCCAGCGGAACGGTCCCTTGCCGCTGCAGAAGAGCGGTCGAATGTAGGCGGGAACGAACCCGGGGTAGTCGAACGCGTTCGCGACGCCGGCGTCCTTCGCCATCCCACGCAGGTTGTTCCCGTAGTCGAAGGCGATCGAGCCCGCCTTCTGAAGATCGAGGATAGCGCGGCAGTGGTCGGCCATCGAGCGCATCGAGCGCTTGATGTAGTCGTCTGGATCGTTCTCGCGGAGCTTGAGCGCGTCGGCGAGCGACATGCCGCCGGGGACATACCCGCTGAGCGCGTCGTGAGCCGACGTCTGATCGGTCACGACGTCGGGGGTCACCCCACGCTTGACCATCTCGGGGATGACATCGGCGCAGTTGCCGACCAGCCCGATCGAGAGCGGCTTGCCGGCCTTGACCGCTTCGTCGGCCATCGCGAGCGCCTCATCGAGTCCTTGGACCATCCGGTCGCAGTAACCTGTATCGAGCCGCATCCGGATCCGGTCGGCGTCGACCTCGATGCAGAGACAGACGCCGCCGTTCATCGTCACCGCGAGCGGCTGCGCACCACCCATGCCACCCATACCACCGGTGAGAACGAGCTTCCCCGTGAGATCCCCACCGAAGTGCTGACGGGCGAGTTCGGCGAGCGTCTCATAGGTCCCCTGGAGGATGCCCTGCGTACCGATGTAGATCCAGCTCCCCGCCGTCATCTGCCCGTACATGATGAGGCCCTGTCGCTCGAGCTCGCGGAACGTGTCCCACGTCGCCCAGTCACCGACGAGGTTCGAGTTCGCAAGGAGAACCCTCGGTGCGTTCGGGTGCGTCTTCATCACGCCGACGGGCTTCCCGGACTGGACGAGCATCGTCTCGTCGTTCTCGAGCGTCTTGAGCGTCCTGACGATGGCCTCGAACGCGTCCCAGCTTCTGGCCGCCCGCCCCGTGCCGCCATAGACGACAAGCTCGTCGGGATTCTCGGCGACCTCCGGGTCGAGGTTGTTCATGATCATCCGCATCGCGGCCTCCTGGAGCCATCCCTTGCAGGTCAGCTCGGTGCCGCGCGGCGCCCGTACCGTCCTCTTCTGTGCGGTGCCCATCTCTCTGCTCCTCCACTCCTTCTACGTGTCCGTGGGATCACTCGATCGGCTCGCCCGCGGGCTCGCCTACGTCGTCACCTCGACATCCTCGTGCAGACCGGCGAGCGCCGCGAGGAGCTCACCCTCATTCCGGGCGAACGCGGTGTTCGTCGGAAGCTGGTCGAGCAGCCTGGAGCCGTACCGGCGGCTCGCCAGACGGCTGTCCAGGAAGATCACGCCCCCCATGTCAGTCGACGAGCGGATCAGCCGTCCGAACCCCTGCCGGAGACCGATCGCCGTCCGCGGGACCATGTAGCGGCTGAACGAATGCTCTCCCGCCTGCTCGTACCGCTCGCAATGCGCCTCGACCACGGGGTCCGACGGCACCGGGAACGGCAGCTTCACGATCACGAGCTGCTCGAGCGAGCGCCCGGGAACATCGACTCCCTCCCAGAAGCTGCTCGTCGCGAGAAGCACGCTCTCGGTCTCGCGCGCGAACTCCTCGAGCAGCGCCGTCCTCGGCGCGCCGTGCCCCTGCGCAAGCAGGAGCTTTCCGGATGACGTGAAGCGGTCACGCACGAGCTTGAAGACCGTGTCGAGCGCGGACCGGGATGTGAAGAGCACGAGCGTTCCGCCCTTCGCGGGGTTCGCCAGCTTGACGACGAGATCCGCGACGGCCTGATTGAATCCGCGCGAGGACGGCTCGCTCATGTACTGGGCCACGATGGAGATGGCCTGCCGACTGTAGTCGTACGGGCTGCCGACGTCCATCGTCACGAGCTGCCAGTCCGCGAGCGCGTCGAGCCCGAGCCGCTCGCAGAAGAAGTCGAATGCCCCGTCGACGGTCAGGGTCGCCGACGTCAAGATCAGCGACTCGAGCTTCGTGTAGAGGAACTCGTGCATCCTCTCCGCCACGCTGACCGGGGCGCTCCTCATCTCGCACTCCCGCACGTCGCCGTAGCTTCTCACCTCGAGCCAGAAGACGCTGTCGCGGTCGGACCCTTCGGCGAGATAGGCCAGATCCTCGCGGAGACTCGCCACCCGTTCGTTCTCGTACTGGAGTGCCTGAACGATCGAATCGGTCGACTCGACTCCGGAGTCCGTGACGAGATCTGCGAGCGTCGTCATCGTCTCGACCAGATGCGTGAGGCTCGTCGACACGGCATCGAGTTCTGCCGCCACGAGCGCCGCGACCGGGTTCTCCGGACGATATCTGAGCTTCCCGTACTCGACCGGTTTGCCGTTGTTCAGGTCTTGATGACGGGCGTTGAGCACCCTGAAGAACAGCTCGAGGTCCTTTCTCGCGGTCTCTGCCTCACCGATGCCGCGCTCCGCGGCCTCGGCGGCCGACGAGATCACGCCGCCGTCCGCTCCCTTCCTGAGCTTCGAGAGCACATCCGGGAGAACGCCGTCGTCTCCGCCGTCGCGGCGGTAGACCGAGTCGAGCGTCGTCCTCGCGCGCCACACACTCGCGCGTCTGCCGATGTGCTCGGTCGCCACACGCTCAAGGTTGTGCGCCTCATCGCAGACGAGGAACGAGTACTCGCCCAGAACGCGGCCGTCGGTCTCGCTGTCGCTGAACAGCAGCGAGTGGTTGACCACGACGATATGCGACGACTGTGACGCGCGCCGAGCGCGCTGCAGATAGCACGTGTCGTTGTGCGGGCACTTCTGCCCGAGGCACGGACCGCCGTCCGCGGAAATGCGGCTCCACAGGTAGTTGCGCCGCTGCACGGCGGCGAGTTCGCTCACGTCGCCCGATGTCGTCTCAGCCTCCCAGAGCGCCACGGGCAGAAGACCCGCCCGTTCATCGGGAGACAGCCCGCGTTCCATCACTCTCGCCCACCGCTCTCGGCAGAGGTAGTTGCTCCGTCCTTTGAGAAGCGCCACGCTGAACCCGACACCCAGCGCCCGCTCCAGGAACGGAACATCCTTGTTGAAGAGCTGCTCCTGCAGATTGCGCGTGTTCGTCGAGATGACGACGCGCTCTCCGTTGAGAACGGCGAACTGAGCCGCGGGCACGAGATAGGCCAGCGACTTGCCGACCCCGGTCCCCGCCTCGACGACGAGATCGATGCCGTTGTTGAGCGCATCACCCACGGCCCGCATCATCTCAAGCTGCTCGCGGCGCTCCTCATAGTCGGGAAGCTCGGCGGCAATGGCACCGTCGGCCCCGAAATGCTCCTCGGCGACATCGAGGTCCACCTCGAGTCGGTCCTCCCGCGGGGTCCGGATGAACTGCTCGCCGCGGACCACATCGTATCTGAGAAGCCCGGCGTCCGCGGCTCCGTGATCGGGCACGGCGAACGGCTCGAGCGTGTCGCCCGAACGCTCCCGGGCGGCCTCGACGAGAAGACGGATCTGCGGGTCGGCCATCGCGGCCATTCTGGTGAGGATGGCCGGACCGACCTGGTCCAGCACGTCGAGGAGCCTCAGGAACACGGTCGCCGTGACCTCGGCGTCATCGAGTGCGCGATGCGCCCGGCCGGTCTCGATCCCGAAGAAACCGGTCAGCGCGGCCAGTCGATGGCTTCTCATGCGCGGGATGAGCGCACGCGCGAGCGGAAGCGTGTCGAACGTGCCGTGCCGGCCTATGAGAAACTCGGGACGGTTATCGGCGGCAGCGGCGAGAAACGCGAGATCGAACCTCGCGTTCTGCGCCACGAGCGGCGAATCGCCGCAGAACTCGAGCGCCTCGCGCAGCGCGGTGTCGATGTCCGGCGCGTCCGCCAGGTCGGCGTCCGTGATCCCGGTGAGATAGCTGATGTCCGATGGCATCGGCATGCCCGGGTTCACGAACGACTCGTATCTCGCCTCGACGATACCCTCGGTCACGCGGACCGCGCCGATCTCAACGATGCGGTCGACGCCGGCCTCGAGTCCCGTCGTCTCCAGGTCGATCGAAACGAAGGTCTCGGGGTAGCCGCGCGAACTCATGGCCCCGTCGCGGTGCCGCCGGCTCATTCGCCCTCCCTCTCGCGGACGCCGCTCATCTTGTGCACGGCGCAGTACTCGCCGCACATCGAGCAGAGACGGCCGTCCGAGGGCGGGGCCGCGTCGCGGAAGCTCTTCGCCTTCTCGGGGTTGAGGCAGAGCTCCATCATCGTATCCCAGTCGAGCGCCTTGCGGGCTGCGGAGAATCGATCGTCCCAGTCGCGGGCACCCGGCACACCCTTTGCGATGTCAGCGGCGTGGGCGGCGACCCGGAAGGTGTAGACGCCCTCCTTCACGTCCTCGATGGTCGGAAGACGCAGGTGCTCGGCCGGGGTGACGTAGCAGAGGAAGTCGGCTCCGGACATGGCGATGACCGCACCGCCGATGGCGGCGCCGATGTGGTCGTACCCGGGCGCGACGTCGGTGACGAGCGGTCCAAGGACGTAGAACGGCGCACCGTGGCAGAGCGACTTCTCGAGTTCGACCGAGGACGCCACGAGATCGAGCGGCACGTGCCCCGGCCCCTCGACGATGGTCTGTACACCACGCTCGCGCGCGCGCATCACCAGTTCGCTGATCACGGTGAGTTCGGCGATCTGCGCGGCATCGTTGGCGTCGGCCAGCGCTCCGGGTCTGAGCCCGTCACCGAGACTGATCGTCGCATCGTACTCGGCCACTATGTCGAGGAGGTCGTCGTAGCGCTCGTAGAGCGGGTTCTCCGCGTTGTTGTAGGACATCCACTCCATCAGGAAGGAACCGCCCCGGCTGACGACATCGGCGAGCCGCGGCGTCCGCCTGCAGTGTCCGGCGACCTCGCGGGTCACGCCGCAGTGGACGGTGACGAAGTCGATCCCGTCATCGAGATGGTCCTTGACCGCACCGAGGATCTCGTCCGAGGTCATGTTGACCATGCCCTTGCCCGAACGACGTGCCCTGATGGCGGCCTGATAGATGGGAACACTGCCGACCGGAACGGTGGAGCGCTCGACCACGGCACGGCGGATGACGTCGATGTCGCCGCCCGTCGAGAGGTCCATGACGGCGTCCGCACCTGCTTCGATCGCGGCGTCGACCTTGAGGAGCTCCTCCTCGATGTCGGAGGCGTCCGACGATGTCCCCAGATTGGCATTGACCTTCGTCCGAAGCCCCTCACCCACACCCACGGGACGATGATTGTTGTTCACGTTCTTCATGATCGCGACGCGGCCGTTGGCGACCTGCTCGGCCAGCAGCGCGACATCGATACCCTCTTCTCGCGCGACTGCCTCGAGATCGGGCGTCGTCCGCCCGTCGCGCGTCTCCTTCATGACCAGCATGGGAACCCCATTCCTGTAGCTGCCGTGATGATGTTGCGGCGGAGACGTGACCCTCACATCGGACGGTCCAGCTGAACGTCCGGAAGATCAGCCTCTGAGAAGCTTCTCGAGCTCCTTCTCGCTCACGAGTGTAACACCGAGTTCGCGAGCTTTCTCTAGTTTCGAGCCGGGATCTGCCCCCGCGACGACCAGATCGGTCGAACGGCTGACGCTCCCGGTGACCCTCCCGCCGGCCGCCTCGATGGCGTCGCGGGCCTCCTGCCTGGTCATTCCCTCAAGCGTTCCGGTCAGAACGACGCGTTTCCCGGCCAGCGGCCGTGCCGCGCCCCGCTGTCCGGCACCCGGCCGCCCACGGGACGACTGCCCGTTCCCCGGGGTGAGTGGCGCCTCGCGCTCGAAGCGTATCCCCGCTTTCCTGAGCTTGGCGAGCACGGCACGGTTCTTCCCGGAGCGGAAGAAGGTGTGGACACTCTCCGCGATGACCGGGCCGACCTCGTCGGTCTCCGCGAGCTCCTCGCTCCCGGCTGCCGCCAGCGCGTCGATGCTCTGGAACCGCCCGGCCAGCGCCTGCGCGACACGCGAGCCCACATGTCGAATCCCCAGAGCGACGATGACGCGATCGAACGGGCGCTTCTTGCTCGACTCGATCGCCTCCATCAGATTCGCCGTGGAGGTCTCCGCCATGCGGTCGAGTTCGACGACGCGCTCCGGATCCAGGCCGTACAGGTCACCGTAGTCGCTCACGAGCCCCGAACCGACGAGCTGTTCGACAACAGCGGGACCGAGACCATCGATATCCATCGCTCCGCGGGCCGCGAAATGCTCGATGGCCCTCTTCACCTGCGCCGGGCAGGCGACGTTGTCACACCGGGTGTCCACCTCGCCCTGCACGCGCGAGACGGGCTGACCGCACGCGGGGCACGCAGTCGGCATCCTGAACCGGCGGGGTCTCCCCCTCCGTTCGGACTTCACGACCTTGACGATCTTCGGGATGACCTCGCCACCCTTCTCGATCATAACCGTGTCGCCGACCCTCACGTCCAGACGCTCGATCTCATCGGCATTGTGAAGCGTCGCGCGTGAGACGGTCGAACCGGAGACGAACACGGGCTCGAGTTCGGCGACCGGTGTGAGCCGGCCGGTGCGACCGACCTGGACGACGATGTCGGTCACCCTGGTGCTTGCGGACTCCGCCGGAAACTTGTAGGCGATACCCCACCGCGGGCTCTTGGCCGTGCTTCCCAGCCGCTCGCGCTGCTCGAGCGAGTCGACCTTCACGACCATCCCGTCCGTGTCATAGTCGAGTTCACCCCGCCTGTCACGCCAGGCATCGCACGCGGCCACCGCCGCGTCGATCGAGTCGACCTGCTCCCAGTGCGGTTCAACAGGGAGGCCCATTCCGGCGATCAACCGCAGTACATCGCTGTGAACGGTCACGCCGAACGCGGACGGATCGACGAGCTGGTAGAGGTATATGCGGAGGGGGCGTCCGCGCACCTCCGCGGGGTCAAGAAGCTTGAGCGAACCGGCGGCGGCGTTGCGCGGGTTGACGAACGGCGCTTCCTCGGCTCGACGGCGCACATCGTTGAGCGCCGCGAACCCGGACCGGGTCATGAGAACCTCACCACGTACCTCGATGCTCGCAGCGGCGTGCGGACCGGCAAGTCGAAGAGGAAGCGATCTCAGCGTCCGGATGTTCTTCGTGACATCGTCACCAGTCGTCCCGTCCCCGCGCGTGGCGGCACGGACGAGAATGCCGTCCTCATAGGAGACCGAGACGCTCACGCCGTCGAGCTTGAGCTCGACGACGTACCCGACAGTCTCATCCGGGATGAGTCTCCTGATCCTGGAGTCGAAATCCTGAAGCTCACTCGCGGAGTACGTGTTGTCGAGCGAGAGCATCGGCGCGGAGTGACGAACGGGCAGAAATCCGGCGGTCGGCTCGCCCGAGACGCGCCGGGTCGGCGAATCCAGTGTCACGAGCTCCGGATGCTCAATCTCGAGAGCCTGGAGCTCCCGCATCAGGGCGTCGTACTCCGAGTCCGTGATCTCGGGGTCCGCGTCCGTGTAGTACCGTTTGTCGTGATAGGCGATGAGCTCCCGGAGTTCGCGGACGCGAGCCTCGGGGCTCTTCCTGGCTCCCATCAGTTGTATCGGCTCCTTCCGGGGCGGCAGATCGGATCATGGGGCTTGGACGCGCGCGTGCGGCGCGTGGAGAAGCGTCAGAACTCGCGAATGAGCCCGACGTGGAGCTTGCCGTCGAGGAATCCGTCCCCCTCGCCCAGGCCGTAGTCGACGGCGATTATACCCAATCGAGTCTCGCCCCGCAAGCCGACCCCGTACCCTAACTTGGTCTCCGATACGGTCTTGGAACCCTCTCTCGAGTAGTGTCCGACATCGAGGAAGACCGCGATGCGGGAGTATCGACCGAGGATAAGGCGATACTCCAGGCTGCCGAGCGCCGTGGCCGTACCGTGGAACTGCTCCTCTCGGTAGCCGCGGAGGCTTCCCGCCCCTCCGAGCACGAGCTGCTGGTGGAGCGGAACATCGCGATCGCTCGACTCGAGCGCTGAGCCGCGGAGGAGGAGCGCCACGACCTGGGTCCGTCGAACGGGCAGATACCCGGCGGCGGATGCGGTCAGCGTACCCGTGCGGTACGACGCATCCCCCTCGATGGCCTCTACGCTGGCATATGAGAGGCTGCCCCGAAACTCGAACCCGCGGGACGGGTTGAGCGGACCGTCGGTCCCCTCGTAGGTGAGCTCGAGCGCTGTGCGGTAGCCGTCTGTCGACGGCTCATCGCCGGTCCCTGGCACGTATCGCTCGGCGCCGGCGGACCACGTGGCAGCGAGCCGACTCCCGAACCTCGCCGTAACGAAGAGATCGCCCTCGGTCGTGGAGTAGAGCGTGTCGCGGTTGACCTGCTCGGCGCGCACGCCCACGTCGATGGGAGCGCCAAGAAGCCAGGGTTCGGTGTAGTCGAACGCTATCCGGTCATGCCCGTCGCGTACCCTCTCCCACGTCGTATGAGCTCTCCTACCGGTCCCGGCGATATTGCCGAGGCTGATGTCGGCCCTTCCTGTGAACTCACCCTCGCCGTCGGCCGTCGGGATGTACCCGAGCACACCGCTGATCCGGTTCGCGCGGGCCTCCCCGACCTCGATCCCCACGTCCGCCGTGTTCGTCTCCCGGTTGATCGCGATCAGCGGCTCTCCGACGGATGTCAGGAACGGAAGTCGCTCGAGCGTCGGCCGTACGGTCGAGAGCACCGAAGCGCGGAACGGCTCCCCACGGGTGATGCCCGTCTCCCGCGTGATGACGTCACTCCGGGTCCGTTCGTTCCCGACGACCAGGACATCCGCGAATGTAACCTCCGGTCCCTCCGTTACCTGATAGACGATCCGGAGTCCGCCCGCGCCATCGGCAGCAAGCGATACCGTGGGACGAACGACCGCAAGCGGGTATCCCCGCTCCGCATATCGGAACGCGATCAGCTCCGCATCGCGCTCGAACGTGGCTGCTGTCGCCGGTCGTCCCGGCGCAGCGCCGACGAGGAGTTCGAGTTCCTCCCTCGCAACCACGGTGTTCCCGGCGAAGGCGACCGATGCGATGCTCCCTCGTCTCGCCTCGTCCACGATAACGACGACATCGACCACATCCTCGTCATCCCACTCGACGCGAACCGACGCGAACGGGCTTCCACCCGCCGCGAGGAGTGCGAGCACCGAGTCGGCCCCCGCCGCCAGCGCGGACGGGTCGAGCGGGGCGCCTCGCTGTATACCGAAGGCATCGAGCAGCTCGCGCGTGCTGACGCTCTCGTGCCCCTCGGCTCGCACATCGCCGACGAGCGCGGGGGAGCTACCCGCCACCGAGGCGCTCGTCGCGGCCACGCACGCCACAAGGGCGAGCGCGCCGAGGATCGAGAATCGGCTGGTCTTTCGCACAGCTACTCCCTCTGTTCCAACGGCTAGAAGAAGGCGTTCACTCTGAGATCGACCGTGTGGCGGTCGACGGAGCCGGGCCGCCGCTCCCCGGAGTAGTTCAGATTCCCCGTGATGTACCGGTTGAAACGGTAGTCCGCCGAGAGCCTCCAGTCGGCCGCGGCTCCCTTCACCCGCCCCTCTGCCATGTAGCGCGGCAGTGCGCCACCGGACGCCTCGACGCTCGATCGCGTGAGACTCGCAGAGATCGAACCCCGACCTTTGAGCCGGTACGTAACGGCCGGCGTGAGCTTCCAGACATCGGCGGTGACCCCGCTCGCCACGTCGTCCTCGGTCCCGTACACACCGGTCAGCCGTATCTCGACCGTCCCGGAGCCTCGATGGGCAACCTCGGCGAGCACCGACCGAGCGTCGAGATCGTAGCTGTCGACCGGGCCCTCGGATTCCCGGCGCCGTGCGCCCGCGTCGCCCTGGACCCGATAGGTCAATCCGCCCGGCGGGGCGATCTTGAACTCAAGCGTGATCTCGCGCTCGCGACGCTCCTCGGGCGAGTTCGCGTAGATGCGTTCGAGCTCATCGACGGTCCGGAGCGCAAACCGGCTCACGAACGCGCCTCCGGTCGATGCGTACCGCAGCGTGTGGCGCCCGGTGAGCTCACCGCTAACCGTATCGTCGCCGCGGAGAACGGACGGATCGAGGAGATAGAGCCGGTCCTTCTCATCGGTCGTCGTGGCCTCGTGGAGTTTCAGATCCGTCTCGAGCGAGAGGCGAGTCAGCCAGCGTCTCAGCGCGCTGGGGTCGGGAAGCCCGGACGGTGACACCGCGCCCGCGGTCGGGCGGAACGTCCAGCGCGTTCCGGCACTGAGGTCGGTGACCGGCAGGTACCGCCCGGTGGAGATGATGCGCGTCACCTCGACACCGTCCTCCTCGGTGACGTAGCGTTCCTTCTCCTCAACCTCGGTCGTGGTGACCGCGTACCGGATCTCGCCCCGAACCGCGCCGCCGAGCGACGAGTGCCCGAGACGCATACGGGCCAGATCCGAACGCCTGTCGGACTCGGCGAGCCCCTCCTCGAAGTCGGTGCTCCTGCGAACGACGCTCGCATCAATGGTGAACGCCTCCCAGCGATTCAGTTCGAGACCGTAGGTCTGTGACGCCGTCGTCGAGGCCCTCGACCAGGCGCCCTCCTCCGTGCCGGAGTCCACCTCATCACCGCGCCGGTCGGTCAACCGATACGCATAACCGGCCCTCAGCGACGCACCGCGGAGCCCCGTGCTGGCAAGCGTGACCCCGTACTCATCATAGCGCTCCCCGGCGCCGTTCTCGGTCGCTTCATCACTCGTCCACGTGACACCCGGCCGCACGTGACCCAACGTCACATCGCCTCCGGCGCGGTAGACCCTCCGCACGCGCACGAGCGCCGTGTCGCCGGTCGCGGTGGAGTCGAGATCGACCAGCCTCCCGCTCAGCCAGACGCGTGAGCGGTCGGCTGGAGATGCCTCGACGGAGAACTGTGTTCGCGTCGAGGTCAGCGCGCTGCCTCGTTCGAGCAGGCCGTGCCGGACCTCGGCGGAACCGCCGCCCGGCATGTCCAGCCGCAGGGCGCCCTCACCCGTGAGCTCGGCCGTCGGAAGGTCGAGACCACGAAGCTCCCAACGATCCTCGTACCCCGTTTCGCGGTACCGCCCGTTTCCACGGAAGCTGCCGGCCACCCGGCGCCCCGTCGCGGATGCCGTCACGCGTGACGCACCGAGGATCCCGCCCGTCAACGGTGGAGCCTCGACTCTGACCACTCCGGCGTTCCCGAGGTTGTCCTCGTCGTCGAGATCGGACAGCGTGTTCCGATCAAAGGTCGACAGCGCTGCCTCGGCTTCGATGAAACCTCCACCCTCAAGCCGCAGCGCACCGTCGACCGCCAGCAGCGACGACTCCGCGGGGAGCGGCAGCTGTCGTCCGAGCCGGTGTGTCCCCGCCCCTTCACCCGCGTAGTAGTAGTGTCCGGCGACGTAGTCGTACGCGTAGTCGCCACCATCGTACCGTTCGAAATCGAGTTCGAACGACCCGGAATCCGCGCCGGCGTGCTCGAACGTCCCGTCGGGCGCCCTCTCGTAGTCGCCGTTTCCGTATCCGACCGAGTCCACGCCATCGTCGTGGGCCAGTTCGATGTCGTCGCCGGCCGCCGCCAGCAGCGCGAGGTCGGCGTCCGACAGGTCAACGCTTGTCGGAGATGATTCATCATCGGACTCTCTGAAGTACGCAGCGCCGAACTCCATCCGCCCGTCGACGGAGCGGAGCGTGGCGTCTCCCCCGTAGACATCGCGGTCGAAGTCGGACGTAGCGGACTCATAGTCGACCTCGATCCGGCTCTCGGCCGTGATGGGACGTGTCTCCGAGAATTGAAGCTCACCGGAGGAGTAATCGATGACGTAGTCGTTGTCGCTTCCTCGTCTGAGAAGCGTTCCGTCGAGCCACACTCGCTCGCTCCCCGCCACGATCGTGACGCCGACGGAGCCTGATGCGCCCGGCAGCAGATACGGCCCCTGTTTCCCATCGACACCCGTGAAGGTGACGGTCGTCTGTTCTCCGGAGGCCTGCGCGCCAGCGAGGAGCACTCTGAGCGGGCCCCGCTGCCCGGTCACCATCACACCGGCCAGGTCGCGCCGCATCGACAGCAGGCTGCCGGACGTCATGTCGAGGACGAAGTCCCCCATCGTCGCTGAGACGTCCTTGCCCTCGATCTCCACGAGGACCTTATCGAGCGAACGCAGCTCCTCGGTGTCCCCCTCAGGGAGCAGCGGTGTGTTCTGGTCGGACAGATACGCACGGACCGAGACGTCTCGGGCAACCTGCCCCTCAACGTTCAAACGCAGTGATTGCTCGAGCTTGAGATCGCGGTCGGATCCCACACTGACACCGAACGTCTTGGCGCCCCCGACTCTCAGAGCCGACGCGGCCGGCGAGCGGTCAGGCTCAGGAAGACGCAGCCCCACGAGGCTCTCCGACACGGCGAACACACCGGGGAGCTCACCGCCGGCATCGAGCACCGCATAGCGCCGGTCGCGGGTGAGCGCGCCGGGGATGTAGAGGTAGCTGAGGGATAGTCGGGCGCTGTCTGGAGGATCGCGGAGGAAGCGAAGAACCGAGGCGGATGCGTCCAGCACGTAGTCGATATCTCGTTCAGCAGGACGGTCGTTCACCATCACCGTGTCGCTGCCGGCGACGATCAGCGAATCAGGGAGCGCGACGCTACCATCGACGACGTCCAGACCCGTCAGGGCGAGCACGCGCCGTCCGCTCGACCTCGTCAGCGTCCCCGCGCCCGCCGTCATCACGAGAGAGACGACGATGGCGGCGGCGAACGCGGCTCGAAGCCGTGACCTAGTCCTCAGTGTCGTACTCGAGCGCGAAGGTGAACACGCCGCCCGAGATTCCGTCCAGGACAAGAAGCCTCCCCATCCGATCGATCGCCAGTCCGGAAGGCAGGGCCGAGGCCCCCATCAGGTCACGGCCGACAGACGCGGTCACCCGGGCGTCGGCGCGATCGAAGACCGAGACGGAGCCGTCCCGCGCGTCCGCGACGATGAGATCGCCGTGCGAGTCGAAGACGATGTCGTACGGTGCGAATCCTTCGCCGCGCGTGAGCCGCGCGAGAGGCGAGCCGAACTCGTCGTAGAGCCAGACGGCGGCGGCCGCGGGATCGGCGACCGCTATCTCGCGGGAGGGCCCCATCGCGATGCGCGTCGGGCCGACGAGACCCCCGTCCTCCCCCCCGAAGCTGCCGATCGGGTCAAGCGGTTCGCCGAACTGAGAGTGGACGCGCACGATCTGCGCATCGGCATCAGTGACATAGAGCTCGCCCCCGGAGCCGAGTTCCAGACCGACCGGGTTCCCGATCTGTTCCTCGATGAGCACGACCCCGAGGTAGTTCCCCTCGACGTCGTACTCGACAACACGCCTGTTTCCGGAGTCGAGCACGTAGATCGCCAGCCCGCGATCGACGACGATATCGAGCGGATGGTTGAGGCTATCCTCGTCCCATCCGTAGCCTCCGAGCTCACGAGCCACCGATCCGTCCGGTTCGACGACAAGCACCCGGTGGCGGCCGCTGTCGACGATGTAGAGGCGCCCCCTGTGGTCGACGGACAGCGCCGTCGGAGCGTCAACATCCCAGACCTCACCGTCCATCTCATCGAGGAGATCGAGAGCGACGACGGAACCGGACGCGACCGAGGCCGCGGCGAGGATGTTCACCGCCGCGAGCAGGACCGTGAGCAGCGCGAAGATGAGACCACGTCCCATAGACGTCCAGCGCGTCGCCTGCGGCGGGAACGATGCGAGCATCATGGTGTGCTCCGCGAAAGGGGAATGCTGCGCGGCGGGAGAAACCCGCCGCGGTATCAGAAGGAGATCTCGAGCGTCGCGCGGCTGCCGCACAGCCCGTTCTCATCGGGCACCGGTGCGACGGAGAGCCTCGCTGACGGGGCTCCGCTCTGACCTGCGTTGTGGCGTCGAGCCATCCACGCGGCATCGATGCCCGAGAGCGCCCTGTTGAGGACTGCGAGCCCGGTCATGTAGAAGGCGTTGCGTGACGAGACCGACGCCTCGTGGCGGAGCTCGCGATACGCCTCGAGCCGGTCACGGGTGCCCCAGTCCCACCCGTCACCGCCGAAGTAGCCGTGCTCCGCGAAGTAGCGTTCCTGTGCGTCCAGATCATCCGGAAACAGGCTTCGCGCCTCGCTCCGGATGTCCTCGTTGTAGCTGTCGGACCCCTCGCTGCGCATGTAGTCCGCGATGTCCTCGTAGTACGTGTGGTCCGCGCCCTGGTCGACATCCAGATAGACCGAAACGTACTCCTCGTAGTCCTCAACGCGCATCCCCTCCTGCACGCTGTACGATGCGAACCCGACCCAGATCGCGCCCTCGGCCGCCATGAACGCTCGGCCGCGCCCGTCGTGCCCCGTGTAGAACTCGCCCCATCCGGGAACCACGAACGACATGAGCATGGCGACAAGCGGGTTCTTCTCCTCGCGGCCGCCGGCCGCATGAACCGGCGCCGCCGGCCGCTCCTCAGGGGCCAGGTCGGCGATCGGACCATCGTCACGGAGCGAGAGTCCCTGACGAGCGAGATCGTCGGATGCACCGGACCAGGTGGACGGCGCGGCGTAGGCGACCTGCGTCGAGACGACGGTCAGGATCACAAGCAGGGACGCGATGCTTCGGCTCATCTGCAGCTCCTCAGTACTTTGCAGTCAGTGCACAGGTCAGGCCGAGCGAATCGTCGGGCACGCCGAACTCCAGGCCCAGGTCCGCTGGTCCGTCAGACGGCACTGCCCGCGCGATGAAGAACGAATCGAGTGCGCTCACAACGTGGTTGAGCAGCGCGGCCATCATGAAGTAGCGCGCCTGTCTCAGATGCCCGTTGCTCTCCTTACGCATGTCCCAGTACTCGTCCCTGATCGCCATGTCCTCGGGGGAGATGTCGTTCGGCGAGCCGTCCCCGCTCCACCACGGCCAGTAGACATCGTACTTGCCGACATCCTCATAGAACTCCTGTGAGCCCACCGGCGCGAGCGGCCGACAGCCGTTGGCATAGTCGTGAGGGTTCTCGAGACAGTTCTCATCGAAGAAATCCTGATACGCAGCCAGATCCCAGGTCGCGATGACGAAGTCCTCGTAGTCGTCGCGCTCCTCAAGACCCTGCTTGTCGAGATAGTAGAAGCCGCCCCACATGGCAGCCTCGACGAGAAGATAGAGATAGCCGCGACTCTCCCCCTGCACGAGCTGGCCGGCACCGGGCACCGCCATCGAGAGCAGCAGCATCTTCGGCGGATCGTGCGACGTCTCGGACCCGCCGGATGTCCCGCGACTCTCGGTCGCCATCTCGAGAAGCTCCTCCTCGAAATCGAGCGATGAGATAAGCACGAGATCCTCGGGCACGGCGTACACGGTCACGGCGGAGGACCGGGCGCCGAGCGCCGGAGCCGCCATCAGCACGATCGTAAGCGCAGCGAGGAACCTCATCGTGTCTCCTGTGGGACCGGCATGGTCTAGCGAATCAGGGCGACCTTCATGATCTTCTCCTCGGTGCGCCCGGCGATGCCGCCCGCGAACACATCGACCATCTCCCGCCCGACCTCGACTCTGACGAGGTAGAGACCGCTTGCCACGCCTTCGGTCTCCCAGATGAGCTCGTTGACCGTCGGAACACCGTCGGCGCGGAGCGTCTCGACGATCTGGCCCGTAACGTCCATGATCTCGACGAGAATGTCCATGGACTCCTCGAGGTAGACGCGAACCGTGACGTCCTCCTCGCGCGCGGGATTCGGGTAGCAGTACGTGCGGTCGTGTACCATGAGCGTCGCCGTCTCTTCGAACGCGTCGCCGAGAAGCGAGTCCGCGAAGCAACCCGTTCCAGCCGCGTTCCCGGCCTCCGTCGCCCAGACGATGGCTCCGGGAGAGGAGTCGTACGGCAGGCGGTAGAAGAGCGCGCGGCCGGTGCGGCCCGCGACCAGGAGGTCGATCTCTCCGTCGCCCTCTGCATCCCCGATCCACGGGGTGCCGAGCGACACATCGGTCGAGAGCGGCCAACCCGGGAGCATGTCGCCGGTGAGACCGTTCCACGCGTAGATGCCGCCTCCCGGGCCGCTCATGACAACGTCGATGCCTCCGTCGCCGTCAATGTCACCGACGAGGGGCGACGCGGGGGCGCTCCGTGTGCTGTCGCCAGCCGAGAAGCTCAGGGGCCAGTTCTCGACCGTCGTACCGTTCGCCCTGATGCCTCGAACCAGCGTCGAGCCGACCGGGACGACGAGTTCGAGATAGCCGTCGCCGTCGAGATCCCCCATGGAGGATCGTCCGACGATCTCTTCGTCCAGGTCGACCGGCCACCCGGCACGTTCCTCGCCGCGCCGGTTCCAGGCGAACACCCGTCCATCCGAACCGACGGCGATCACCTCGAGCCGACCGTCGAGCGTTCGGTCGAGATCGCCGAGAAGCAGCCCCACTGTTTCGCGTTCCCAACCCTCGACCTCGACGGGCCACCCTGGGAGCGGGGTACCGTCCGCGTTGAGCGCGGTCACCCATCCCCTGTTGGTCGTCGACAACACAAGCTCCAGATCCTCATCTTCATCCAGATCTCCGGCCGCCATCGTCACGTCGTCGAGCACCAACACGCCGAACGAGTATGGCGAGGTCCCGACCGGACGTCCGGCCTGGTCCACGATGACGAGGTCGCCGCCTCTCGAGGTCGCCGCGATCTCGAGTCCGAAGCCCGCGTCGAGATCCGCCACGACCGGAGACGAGCTCGCCGGTCCGCCGATCTCAACCGGGAAGTGATCGGAGACCGGATCGGCGTGTCCGTTCCCATCGTTGTCGGCCGCGTGCCATGCGTGCAGCATGCCGTCATCGGAGACGACCACGACCTCAAGATCGCCGTCGCCGTCAAGGTCGGCAAGCGCCGGCGTCTGTGATATGTCGCCGCCTGTGACGGCGATGAATCCGAACGGTCCGGCGCAGTCGGGGAGAACGGCCGCGCCGTCATGGTGGAGTGCATAGACGTGACCGTCGGTCGTCGCCAGCACGACCTCCATGTCTCCGTCGCCATCGAGATCACCGACACGAGGGGCGATCCCGCCGGACTCTCCCTCGAACTGGAGCGGCCAGCCGTCCTTCCATCGGTTGAACCGGACGTCCATCGTCATGATGGAGTCCGGCTCCGAGATGCCGGTGATCGAGATGTAGCTCTTGGCTCCGAGATTGTCATCGGTCGAAGGATACGTATCGTACGAGAACGAATCGTTGTTCGAGGCGAAGAACGGATCGTACCGGCTCCCCGTCCAGTAGAAGCTCCCGATATCACCGAGGTCCTGAATGCCGTCGGCCTCCTCGATGGCGACGCCCTTCCGATTGCGGTCGGAGTTCACCGTGTCGTACGGCATCAGCCCGGGGATCACGCGCGTGTCGTCGATGTGATAGATGAGCATTCCGGGGCCGGGAAGCAGGAAGTCGTACTCGTGATTGACCGGGCAGACCTGCTGCTGGCAGTCGGGATCGACCGGGCCGAGCACGACGCCCTGCTCCTGCTCGATGGCGACCACGCCGTCCTTGCCGATGTCGTCCATCCGGTTCTCGACGAGATAGTACTCCGTGCTCGTGATCGGAATCTTGAACATCCGGTACCCGCCGCCACGCAGGACGGAGGCCTTGACCTCGAGGTCCTCGGAGTCGTCGAGGATCGTCACGGGATCGGTCCATCCGAGGTACTCGAGCGACCAGGCGCACGGCGGCACCGGAATCAGACCGTAGGCGTATCCCCATGGCGTATTCATGCCGATGCGGCCGCCGGAGTCCATGATGCCCCAATGCCCGATCGACGGGAAGAAGTTCGATGTGTTGTAGAGATCGGGCAGGCCGATCGCATGCCCCATCTCGTGAACCAGCGTCCCGTTGAGGACCGCCGTGAGACCGTCCTGGCTTGAGGTTTCCGGCATCAGCGACGCGTTCCAGATCTCGTGTGAGCCGTCGTTGACCACGATCGGCTCGCCGAGCGTGATGTGCGCAGCCGGCAGATCGTACGGCGTGTCGTAATAGATGTCGCTCTGCCAGTCGGAGCCGGCGAAGAAGAGCACGTAGCCGTCGTACTCCGAGAAGTCTATCGAGTCCATCGTGTCGGCCGCCGCGAACGCGTCACGAGTGAACGCCTCCACCTGAGAGACGTACCAGACCTGAGCGTCCGAGTAGTCGTGGTAATAGCCCATCTCGTGCGGAAGCACGTACGCCGCCTGCGAGTCAGCAGGGGCCACCGTGTACTCGATCTCCACCGCGCCGTGCGATACCGACTCGAAGTAGTTCTTGGCGGCGGTCATGTGGAGCTCGAAGTACTCGCGGTCGTGCGGCGGACCGTCGAACGTCGATCCGTCCCACGGGGAGTAGTCAAAGGTCCCGTCACCCGTGCTCAGCGGGTCGTTGTCCGGCTGGAACTCAACACGTATCGCGAGGAAGCGGATCGTGGTCCGACCGTTCTCGCTGCGGCCTCGCCGCCGCGCCAGTTCGAGAGCAGTCACGGGCGGGGTGTCGTGCGGATAGACCTTCGCATTGACCGCCTGGAGTTCCTCGATCGGTCGATCGGCGTCCTTGGTACACAGGAGCGTCGACGCCGCGGGTGCGACCGCCGGGAGCAGAAGTGCGACGGCCGTGATCAGCAGCGCGGTCCGGAGCGCTCTCGCTCGCCAGTTCAACCTCTTCACCATCCCCCCCATCGTGCCCGGAGCGACCGCGATGAGCGTCCGCGGTCATCCGTCTGTGAGAAGCGCCGGCGAACGGTCCGTCCGCCGGACGGTCCGTCTCCGCCAGCGCGAAGTCTCATGAACGATCTAGAACGTGGCGCTCAGCGAGAATCTGAACGGTCGCTTGAGGCCTTCGGCCTGCGGAACGTTGGCCACGTCGAAAGACCAGCTGCGATACTTCAGTCCCATCCCGAACGCGAAGCCCTTGACCTCGCCGTCCTCATCGTAGACGTATCCGCCCCTCAGTCCGAACAGGTCGTAGTAGCGGTACTCGGCACCGAAGTTCATGATGACGCCGACCGACTGGTCCGCGATGTCCTCGATGATCACGAGTGATTTGTTGTACTCGGCCGTGACCAGAAGCTCGTTCATCTCGTCCGACATCACCTTGTATGATGCGCCCATCTTCAGATTGCGCGGGAGCGGGTCGGACTGTTCCTCATCGATGTACGCGATGCGTGGACCGACGTGCTGAACGGCGGCACCCAGCCGGAGGCGATCTTCCCACATCCGATAGAGAACACCGAGATCAGCAGCGAACGTCGAGCCGGAGCCCTTCTGCTGGTCCTGCGTGTACTGCGCCGGCGCCAGATTGACGTAGACGAACTTGAGATTGAGACCGACCGCGAGGTTCTCGCTGATCTCCGCCCCATACGATACGGACGGGATGATCTCGTAGCTGTCGAAATACCCGACGACATCGGGACTGTCGGGGTCGGTCGCCGCCTGCTCGCCGTACGTCAGGTAGATGAGCGACGCTCCGATCGTGCCAAGACCCTCGACGCGCTGCGCGTACGCCGCGTACTCGTAGTAAACGTCATCCCAGTCGGGCACGAGCTGCGTGTGCATGAGCGTGAAGTTCACGCGACCATCGACCCACGCGAGACCCGCGGGATTCCACGAGACGGCACTCGCGTCATCGGCGACCGCTACGAAGCAGTCCCCCATACCGGCAGGCCGCGCCCCGGGCTGGATGTAGAGCGACTGCGCGCCGCCGATGGAGACCTGGGCGGACGCGGTGCTCGCTATCGCCGCGAGGACCATGACTGCCATGAGCAGCTTCGTTCTTCTCATTCCCGATTCTCCCTTCAGTCGATGTCTCGCATGGTATCCACTGTATGCTCTCTGGTTTTGACGCATTCGACCGGTGCTGGTCGCGGCCGGCGGCCGATCCCGGCGCATCCGGCTAGCGCATGATGACCGCACGGCCGATCGCCTCCGCCTTGTCGCCCCGATAGCTCTCGGAAACCGCGTGGATCCGATACAGATAGACGCCGTTCGCCGGCTCGTCACCGACGTGGTCGAGTCCGTCCCAATAGACCTGATTCGCGCCGGCGCTGCCCGGGATGTCGTCCAGCGTCCGAATCCGCCGGCCGCCGACCGTGAAAATGTCGATTCTGACCTCCGCCGGTCCCGGGAGCTGGAACATCAGCCACGTCCCCCCCTCACCCCCGTCCGGGAACGGGTTCGGGTGACTCGCGACGTTCCGGACCTGGAAGTCCGCGGCCGAGACCACCTCAAACGAGAGCTGGCCGGTCGACCGGTTGCCCATGTTGTCGCTCGCAGCGAGTTCGACCGAGTGTGTTCCGAAGGAGAGACTCGGCAGGTCGAGGTCGACCGAGCCCGACTGATAGCTTCCCACGTCATACATGAAGGAGCCGGTGACATCGGTTGAGTCGCCGCCGTCGAGGAACAACAGGATCGGAGCGCCCGAACCGCCCGTCACGGTATTGATGCCGCTCTCATCCGAGATCGCCATCGTCAGCTCCGCACCTGGGAGCACCGACGTGGCACCGCCGGTGAACTCGAGGGTGATAGTGGGTCCGGTGGCGTCGGTCGTTTGCACGCTGTCCTGGATCGCAACGCTCTCCATGGAGATCGCGCCGTCGGTATCATCATCGTAGCAGTACGCTCTGATCCTGGCGTAGGGTCCCTCGGCTGCAGCGTGCGAGACGATGAACCGTGCATCGAACACTCCATCCCTGATGGCCACCGGGCCGTCGAAGATCGTCTCGCCCGGCAGCGCGTAGTCGACGTGATAGCCGTTCGCCGGCAGGGTGTAGCCGGTCGTGTCGGCGGACTCACTCACGCGAGTGACGGCGATACCGTCAAGATCCGCGGTCGCTCCCGAGCATGTTCCGTCGATCGCAATCTCGTCTCGCCGCATCATCGGGTCCACCTCATCCGAAGAGAGACTCCCGCTCCCCCGGGGTGTCGCCAGCACGATCGCCGGATCGCCGACGACCATGAACTTCGTGTCGTTGAGCCATGCCGAGTAGCCGGGCGCCAGAGCGAATCCGGCCTGGACAGCCAGGCCGATATCAAGGATCGCGGCGGGGTCGGCCTGCTGATTGCCGAACACAGCGGCGAGGATGTCCCGATTGAAGTTCGCGTTCTGGGACGCACCCGAGTCCCTCGTGCTCCCGATGGAGACGATCGACCCGCCTGTGGCGGACTTGGCGAGCGCCTCACCCAATGAATCGACGGTCATTCTATCGAACTTATTCAGACGGCATGAGGCGGCGAAGAACAGCGGCAGTCCGGGCCTGTTGCTGAGCAGCGTCGCATCGTCGAAATAGAAGATCGATTCGTGAGCCATGACGATCTCGCTGCCGTGCCCCGTGTAGTTCACGAGGAAGGCCCCATCGTTCCACATGTCGAGGAACGCCGCCCGGGCAGCGGGTTTGAACTGCCCGACCATCGGATACTCCATGAGATAGAGCTTCTCTCGATCGATGGCGAAGGGCAGGATCTCGGTCGAGATCATCTCGGTCTGCTCCGTGTGGAAGTACTCGGTCTCGCTGTCGTAGGTGTGCTCGTCATCACCCGCGAGGACCGCCGTGTTCCTCCAGAGCGCCGGCGTATCGTCGGTGTCGTACTCGATGATCTTGTCGAGCATCGTGGAGAGCTCGCTGACGGAGTTGGCGGTCAGACGACCCAGCGCCATGCCGGGGATGTACTCGGTCATCGCATCGAATGCCGTGTACCAGAACTCGGTCGGCCAGTAGGCCGGCGACGCGGAGTTGCTGCCGAAGTGCGTGTAGTGCACGGGGATGTAGGTCCTGAGGCTCGACACGGAGTACTGTCTGGGATCCACCGTGCCGTCACCGACGAGCACGACGTGCGTCGCCGGGCTCGCCGCGGTCTCCCACGTCAACTTGAGGTAGTCGCGGATGGCCGTCGCGTCGACGAGGCCCCACGAGAATTCGTCGTAGACATCCGAGGTCCGCACGAGACGCACGTCGAAGCCCCCACCGGCATCGCTCTCCCGATGCGCCTTGAGTCTCAGTGCCTCGCCATGGAGATCGTCGTGCGCGATGATGATGTAGTCATCATCCGTCGCGGTCCTCAGATCGGTGAACGTGTCCAGTTCGACGACCGGCGTCAGGTAGCCGCCGCCGCTTACGACGCCGTACGATGCGGTGTCCGCCACGTCATCCTGGAACGTCACGGTGACCGCACGGCCCTCTCCCACCCGAGATGTCACGCCGGGTACGGTCAGAACCGTATACTGGTCGATGATCTTGAAGGCGGTGACGTCAGAGGTCGAGAACCCGTCGATCGAGAACTCGAGCACGCCCGTCTTGCCTGAGCTTCCGAACGCGATCTGGTCGTCGGCGGCCTGGAGCGTCTGCCAGTACATCAGATCGAACCAATCGATGAGGATCGCCTCGTCATCGACCCCCGGGATGTCACGCGGGATATTGACCGCGAACGTGTTGTAGCCCTCGTTGATTGTCATGCCGTGCGATTCGAAGGTGAGCGGCTGATACGCGTCCCACTCCGCGTCATGGGCGAGCACGTCGTTGAGCAGGAACCGGACGTGGTGGTCGGGATAGACGTTGCCCGTCGACGAGTTGCCGTCGACGCGCGCACGGATCGTGCCGAGCGAGTCGGTCACGACGTTCTCAAGCTGCTCATGGAAATAGCGCCAGTCCTCACTCTGCCCCATGTCGTGCCAGTACCAGTTGTCTCCGCGCCCCTCCTTGATGACGATGTTCCGCTCGAAGTGGGTGCGCGCAAAATGGGCATCGAGATGGATGGGGGTCGGCGAGTTCTGAAGATCATCCTCGGCCATCCTCGAAGGTGCCGCCGAGAACCCGGAGGCCGCGCCCTCATCCTCCCAGGTCAACCAGTAGATGTTCTCATTCGCGAAGTGGTTCTGGAAGTGGGGTTCGACAGGATCGACGATCCCGTAGTCATTCGACCAGCCGTCCTCCGCGAGCGCGAAGAACACCACGCCGTCGCCGGCATCGAAGCTGTCGTCGCCGCCGTCATCGACGAGGATCGTGCACTCCTCCATCCAGTCGGGTCGCGCGGCATCGAGCGCCTCCGGAAGAGGCAGGCCGCCGCCGCTGAAGACGCGGAACGTGGCCGGATCGATGACCGAGGCCGTGGCGCCGGCGCCCTCGATATCGGCGTACTCGACGCGGTGGAAACCACGCTCGGTGACACGGAGGCGAATCCAGTTCGCCGACGTGGAGTAGTAGTCGTCCGGTCGGTCTCTGTCGACCAGTGGACCTCGGCGCAGCCACGACCGGGCGCTCTCGGCGTTGAGGAGCGTCGTGTCGAGCAGGCGCTCCTGGCGCGGACGCACGCGCGTGCGCGCGTCGTCTTCGCCACTCGACGACCTGACTCCACGAAACCGCAGCACAACGTCGAGCGTCTCGTGAATCAGAAGCTCACCGGTCGACGGTTCGAATCGGCATGGATAGAGCTCGAGGGTGACCGTACGCTGAGGCCCCAGCCACCGCGGAGCGGTCACACGGGCGGGGCGCTCGGGCCAGATCCCCGACGACTCGTACACCTCGGACTCGACGTGCTGATACCGGGAGAGTTCCCCCTCCTCAACCTCGATGACGCCGGGAGCGGGTATGACGCGCATGCCGCCCGTTCGGCGCGTGGCCCCCGTCGTGACATCGAGCTCGACGGCGTCGCACTCCGGTACACCAAGCACGGCCCGCACGCACGGAAGCTCCGGCATGCCCGGCTCGCCTGTCGCGCTCGCGCCGGGAAGCGTGACGATCGAGTACTCGACACCGTCCACGACGAATGTTGTCACGGTCGGGTCGCCGACGGCGAGCGTCAGATGGATGCCGCTCTCATCGGACGAGACGAGCTCCGGCGAGAGCGCTGACGCGGTCGCGGCTACGGTGAGTGCGGCCACGATGATGGCCGCGAGCAGCACGGGGCGGCGGAACGACAGAAGGGTACATCTCCGCGCCTGGGTCATCGCCCCTCCTCTGATGCGGCACCTGTGAATGCTGAACTCACGGCGCTCCTGTTGATGACTCCTACGACCCGGTTGTCTTCGTCAACGACCGGAAGGAGCACATGCTTGTTATTCAACATAACGGCCGCGACCTTCATCATCGATGTCTCGGGGCCGACCGTGTGCGGGTCGACGTGCATGACGTCCTCGGCGAGGAAGAGCGAAGGCTCGATCTCGGCCATCGTCTGTGCCTCGATCGCGCTGAGATCGTCAAGAAACGCGAGATCGTCGAACATCGACAGGTAGTGCGGCAGGAAGATGTTGATGAGCTCCTCATGCGTCACCACGCCGAGCAGATGTCCGTCGTCGTCCACGACCGGCACGCCGGTGATCTTGTGCTCCCGCAGGAGCCGCGCGATCTCGGCGATGTTGGTCGAGCGGCCGACCGTGACCACCTCGCGTGTCATGTAGTTGCGCGCCTTCACTCTTTGGATGCTCCTTCGGCTCAACCGACTCCACTACTTGACCGAATCGAAGATCCGCAACGCATCGGCGACCGATGGGGCCTCGAGCAACGCGGTTCTGTTGGCCTCATCCTTCATGAGGAACGACAATCGGGCCATGAGATTCAGGTAGACTCTCGACGGCTCCTGCTCCTTGGGAGCGCCGATGAGGAAGACCAGCCTGACGGGAGCCCCGTCGAGAGCTCCGAAGTCGACGTCACCTTTCGTCCGTGCGAACGCGAACGTCACGTCCTTGACGGCCTCGCTCTTCGCGTGCGGAAACGCCACGCCGTACCCGACCCCCGTCGTCACGAGTTCCTCGCGGTCGAGGACGTCGCGCAGAAGCGTCTCTGCACGCGTGACCTTCGGGGATGCGGCGAGAAGCGACACCATGGCCGAGAGGACGTCGTGCTTGCTCCCCGCGTCCAGATCGAGATTCACATAGCGCTTGTCTGTGAACGAACTCAGCTTCATGTCATATGCTCCTAGGTTTCCCGGTACTTGCCCATCGCCATGAATTTCTCCAGGCGGCGTTCCACGAGCGTCGAGGCCGGGAGAGCCTCCAGCTCGGTGAGGTGGCGGTCGATGGCCTCCTCAAGTGTGCCGGCCGCTCGCGCGGGATCCCGGTGCGCGCCGCCGATCGGCTCGGTCACGATCTCGTCGATGACGCCCACCTCCATGAGATCAGGCGCCGTGACCTTCATCGCCTCGGCCGCCTGCGGCGCTTTGGCAGCATCACGGTAGAGGATCGTCGCGCAGCCCTCCGGGGAGATGACCGAGTAGATGGAGTACTGCATCATCAGGATACGGTCACCAACGGCGATGCTGAGCGCCCCGCCGCTACCACCCTCACCGATGACGGCAACGACGATCGGAATCGGCAGACGCGCCATCTCGAGCAGATTGAGCGCGATCGCCTCAGCCTGTCCGCGCTCCTCGGCACCGATGCCGGGGTACGCGCCGGGAGTATCGACGAACGTGATGATCGGCCGGTTGAACCTGGCCGCGAGGTGCATGAGCCTGAGCGCCTTGCGGTTCCCCTCGGGCTGAGCCATGCCGAAGTTCCGATGGATGTTGTCCTTGGTGTCGCGACCCTTCTGATGTCCGATGACGACGACCTTGCGTCCGGCCCACTGCCCGACACCGCCCACGACCGCCTTGTCGTCACCGAAACGACGGTCACCGTGGAGCTCCATGAAATCGATCCCGAGATGCTTGATGTAGTCGAGCGTGGACGGGCGCTTCGGGTGTCGTGCGATCTGCGTGACCTGCCAGCGCGAGAGCTTGCCGTAGATCTCCTGCCGGAGTCCCTCGGCCTTGCTCTCGAGCCGCTTGAGCTCGCGTGCGACATCGATATTCTGGCTGTCGGCGAAGCTCCGCAGCTCATCGATCCTCGCCTCGAGTTCGACAAGAGGCTTCTCGAATTCCAGCCAACCCACCATGATGAACCCCCTCGCGCATCTTCGGGTTCTCAGACGCAGTGCGTTAGAGGCTGTCGCCCTTTGCGTCAGAAGCTGTCATAGAAGACGAAACCGATGGCCCTGCTGTTCAGTTCCGGGGACCCGCTCGGTCCGACGAGGTTCCGGAAGAAGAGGTCGATCTCTATCTGCTCCGCGAAGACCCACCGAAGCCCCAGGTTCAGATATCCACTAGAACCCTCCGGTTCATCTGAATCGCGCTCCAGCCCCCACTCGTACTCGAGGATGGCCGTGAACTCCTGGGAGAACCGGGCGGTTGCGCCGACGATGACATCGGGCTTGGCCCGGTCCTGATCGAGCGTTCTGGAGAGCCCTGCGTAGAGCCTGTAGTACTCCGAGAACGGCGCCGTCTTCGCCGCCGTGATGTAGAACCCCGGGGATGACTTCTCGTAATCCCCGTCCTCGAGCTGGCGGCCGTACCCGCGTGAATCGAAGCCTATGGCCATCTCCGGGATCGCTGTCGCCTCCTCGGCGAAGCGCAGCTTCACGTCGAACTCGACGCGATCGTCCCACACGGGATCGCCGCTCCCGACAACGTTGCCCGCGCCGTAGGAGATCCCCACGAGGAGATAGTCATTGACGCCCACCCCCAGTCCCACGATGACTCCCCCCGCGGGGACGATTCGCATGCCGAGCGAATAGACACCACGAGGCATCCCGTAGGCGGTCGGGAAATCCACGAGCCGGACCGGATAGTCCGACTGCGCACGACCAGTCGACGGAGCAGCCACCAAGAGGACTGAGAGAGCCGCGACAGCCCAGATCCTCAGCATCGAACGGCCCTCCAACTGCGCGAAACATCATGATTTGGGGCGAATATAGCAATGGCTCAGAGGGGTGTCAATCAGAAAGCCGGCTCGGGGACTCTGTCCCGCTGAACGGCTCCCACGAGGTGCACGGCGGTCTCGCCGACGAGGGGCTCCAGCTCGTTGAGAAGCGTCGGTGAGGGCTCGATCCGGATCGAGCCCACCCGGACCGTCCGAGCCTCACCGTCGCGCGATCGGAGCGTGAGTTCGACCGGACAACGTCCGGGATGACGGAGAAGCGTGGCTTTGAGGTTCTCGAGCAGGTCATCGTCGAGACCGGCTGTCGAGAGCTCGATCTGAACGCGCTCGACGAACCGCTGCATCGCCTGCGTGATCGGGACGACGGCATCGACGATGACCTTGGCCATCTCCTCGCGCCGCATCGAGACACGCCCCTCCACGATGACGGCCGCCTCGCGCCTGAGCGCTCCCTGATACTGCGCGTAGCAGGTCGAGAACACGACTGCCTCGATCGTCCCTGTGAAGTCCTCGAGCGTGACGAACGCCATCCGCTTGCCCTTGCGGTCCTCGGTGGTCTTGATCTCGGTGATGATGCCGCCAACCCGGACGAGCTCCTTGTGCTCCATCTCGCTGATACCTTCAACCGACGCAGTCGCGAACGCCCTGAGCTCGCGCCCGTAGCTTGCCAGCGGATGCCCGGTCACGTAGAACCCGAGAACGTCCTTCTCCCTGGCGAGTGCCTCCCCATCGGTCCAGGGGACCGCCTCCGGGAGCTTTCGCGGCTGGGCGACGGCATCCTCTCCCCCGCCGCCGAAGAGCGATGTCTGGCCCGAGTCACGCTCGCGCTGCATCCGCTGTCCGAGCTCGACGGCGGCCGGCGCGGCCGCGGCCAGCTGTGCCCGATGGCCGTGGAGATCGTCGAGCGCCCCAGCGTGAGCGAGACTCTCAAGAACCCGTTTGTTGACGAGCCGCAGATCGACGCGGGCGGCGAGATCGAAGACATCCTCGAACTCTCCGTGCTCTCTTCTGGACTCGACGATCGACTGAATGGCGGAGCGCCCGACGTTCTTGATGGCGCCGAGACCGAACTGGATGTCGTTGCGCGGCGTCGCTCGAAAATCCGCGTGCCCCTCGTTCACGTTCGGTGGGAGCACGGGGATTCCCATCCGCTTGCACTCATTGATGAGGATGACGACGCGGTCGGTGTTGTCCATCTCACTGGTGAGGTTCGCCGCCATGAACTCGGCCGGGTAGTGCGCCTTGAGATAGGCGGTCCGGACCGCAAGCACGGCGTACGAGGCGCTGTGCGCTTTGTTGAACCCGTACTCCGCGAAGTTCGCCATCTGCTCGAATACCGCAACCGCCGTCTTCCTATCGACGCCCCGACCCGTCGCGCCCGCGACGAAGTCCGCCTCCTGCTGCGGCATCACCTCCTTGACCTTCTTCCGCATCGCGTTGAGGAGAACGTCCGCCTGCGCCATCGTGAAGCCCGCCAGGGCGCTGGAGACCTGCATCACCTGCTCCTGATACGCAATGACGCCGTGGGTCTCCTCGAGCACCTGCTTGAGATCCTCGTGGAGGTACTTCACCTTCTGCCGGCCGTGCTTCCGCTTGACGTAGTCATCAACCATCCCGGAGCGCAGCGGCCCCGGGCGGAAGAGCGCGTTGGTCGCGATGATGTCCTCAAGACGCTCCGGACGCATCTTGCGCACGAGGTCGCGCATGCCCGAGGACTCGAGCTGGAAGACCCCGACCGTGTGGCCGGTGCCCAGAAGCTCGAATGTCCCCTCGTCGTCAAGGGGGATGTCCTGCGGCAGGATCTCGACGCCGTGGTTCTCGCGAATCATCGCAAGCGTGTCGTGGATGACGGTCAGGGTGCGAAGACCGAGGAAGTCGAATTTGAGCAGACCGATCTTCGCCAGCGCTTTCATCGCGTACTGAGTCGTGATGTCGTCCCGACTGGTCTTGAACAGCGGCGCCCAGTCCGTGATCTTCCCGGGCGCGATGATGACGCCGGCCGCGTGCGTCGACGCGTGCCGGGTCAACCCCTCGAGTGTCTTTGAGTACTTGATGAGCTTCGCGTGGAGCTCATCGGAGGCGGCGAGCGCCTTGAGCTCGGGAACACGCGCCAGAGCCTCGTCGAGCGTGATGTTGAGCTCGCGCGGTATCATCTTGGCGATGCGGTCGACGTCACCGTATGGGAACTGGAGCACCCGCCCCACATCACGGACCACGGCGCGCGCCTGCATCGTCCCGAACGTGATGACCTGCGCGACCGAGTCTCGCCCGTACTTCTCCGTGACGTAGTCGATGATCTCGTCGCGGCGGACGTAGCAGAAATCGATGTCGAAGTCCGGCATGCTCTTGCGAGCCGGGTTGAGAAACCGCTCGAAGACGAGCCCGAAACCCAGCGGCTCGAGCTCCGTGATCCCGAGCGCGTAGCTGACGATGCTCGCGGCCGCCGACCCTCGGCCGGGTCCGACCGGGATGCCGCGGGCGCGGGCCTCGCGGATGAAGTCGTGAACGATCAGGAAGTACCCGGAGAACCCCATCTCATCGATCATGGACAGCTCTTTGCCGACCCGTTCCTCGACCTCGGGCGTGACCTCCGGATAGCGCTCGCGGATCCCCTCCCACGTCAGCGACGCCAGATACGCCGCGGCGTCCTTGTGCCCCGCCGGGATCGGGAATCTCGGCATGTGGACTCGACCGAAGTCGAGCGACAGGTTGCACTTCTCGGCGACCGCGACCGTGTTCGCGTACGCCTCGGGGATGTCCGCGAACAGCTCGCGCATCTCATCGGGGGTCTTGAAGTAGAACTGGTCGTTCGGCAACCGCATCCGGTTCGGTTCGTCGATGACCTTGCCGGTCTGGATGCAGAGCAACACGTCGTGTGCCGCCGCATCCTCACGGTTGAGGTAGTGGCAGTCGTTGGCGGCCACGAGCGGAACGCCGAGTTCGCGCGAGAGCTCACGGAAGCCGGCGATGACACGCTCCTCCTCCTCCATGCCGTGCCGGTGGACCTCGAGGTAGAGATGCTCCTCGCCGAAGACCTCGAGGAGCTCGATGACGGCCTCGCGCGCTCCGTCCATGTCGCCGGCAAGCACACGCTGCGCGGGAGCCGAGGCGAGACACGCGGTCGTCGCCAGCAGTCCCTCGCTGTACTCGCGGAGCAGGTCCATGTCGAGACGGGGCTTGTAGTAGAACCCCTCGACGTAACCCGCCGTCGAGAGCTGCATCAGGTTGTGGTACCCGGCTTCGTTCCGGGCCAGGAGGACGAGATGGTTGTACTTCTCGCGCGCGCGGCCCTCGGGCCGGTGCGTGTGTCCGCGCCGGTCGACGTACGCCTCCATGCCGATGATGGGCTTGACACCCCGCTTCATGGCCTCGGCATAGAACTCGATCGCGCCGAACATGCCGCCGTGATCGGTGATGGCCACCGCAGGCATCCGGAGTTCGTGCGCGCGGGCGACGAGCTTCTTGATCTTCAGCGCGCCGTCGAGCAGGCTGAACTCTGTGTGGTTGTGAATATGGACGAAGTCAGCGTGCTTCATCGATCCCTCGCACCTGCCGCTTCACCTGAGACATCGTTGCCGGCAAGCAGATCCACAAGGTGCCCGTCGATCCAGTCCGCGAGCTCCGCGAGATTGTCGCGTCCGTGCGACCTGAAAGCGTGCCTCATCTCGCGAAGCGTCTCTGAGAGATTGCGCTCCCAGGCATCCGAGTCGAGCGAGGCGCGGACGAACACGGAGCAGACCGCCCCCTCGATGTCGGCTCCGGCGGAGGCGTCGACATCGAAAGGACCTGAGGACTCCCAGACCTCACCGGTCTCACACGACCGGAGGTAGACCCTCTCAAGACTGAGGCCCTCCTCCATCGCGGCCGGGTAGAGATCCAGGCCCATCTGGCGAAAGTCGAGGCGGTCGATGCCGGTCGTGGTGATGCCGCTGCTCTTCGGTGAACCGTTGAAGATGTCGGTGAACTGACTTCCGGCTGCTGAGGTGACCTGGAGGCGCACATCGGTCAGGGCGGTCGCGATTCCCTCCTCCGCAGTGAGTGCCATGGTGCAGCCACCAACGAACACGCTTCTGCCTTCTTCCTCAACGGGAACGACAAGAACCCACCCCGGGAGCGTCTGTGCCGCCACAGGGCTGCCGGGAGCAGCACTGTCCATGGAACTGCAGCCAGCCAGGAGAACTCCCGCGAGAAGTGCCGAGACGGTCAGCGTTCTGATCATAGAGGTACCTCCTCGTGCCTGCATTATGACACACGACGGCGGTCGACCAAAGAGCGGTCGCGGCTCGGAGGCAAAAAGAGAACCCCCCTCGCCTTTCGGCGAAGGGGGTCCGTACGTTCCGGCGGCGTCCTACTCTCCCGCAAGGTCGCCCGAGCAGTACCATCGGCGCTGGAGGGCTTAACTACTGTGTTCGAAATGGTAACAGGTGTGACCCCTCCGCCATTGCCACCGAAACAATGCGTTGCCGCTCCGTCAGCGGCTGAGAAGTGCACCCGGCATGAGGAGAGGCGCGAACCTTCCTCAATCAGTCATTCGCGATCGCATCGCCGACTAGTACGCCAGGTGCTCATTCCCGCAACAATTCAATAGGATCGGGCACTCGGAAACATCGTTGTATGCTTAATAAGGTCAAGCCGCACGGCTTATTAGTACCGGTCGGCTGAATGCATTGCTGCACTTACACCTCCGGCCTATCAACGTTGTAATCTTCAACGAGCCTTCAGGGGGCATAGCCCACGGGATACCTAGTCTTGGAGGAGGCTTCACGCTTAGATGCTTTCAGCGTTTATCCTTTCCGAACATAGCTACCCAGCAATGCCGTTGGCACGACAACTGGTACACTAGCGGTTCGTTCATCCCGGTCCTCTCGTACTAGGGACAACTCTCCTCAAGTATCCTACGCCCGCGACGGATAGGGACCGAACTGACTCACGTCGTTCTAAACCCAGCTCACGTAGCAGCTTTAATTGGCGAACAGCCAAACCCTTGGGACCTTGTCCAGCCCCAGGATGCGCTGAGCCGACATCGAGGTGCCAAGCCACCCCGTCGATGTGAACTCTCGGGGGTGATAAGCCTGTTATCCCCGGGGTACCTTTTATCCGTTAAGTGCCGCCCTTTCCACACAGCAGCGGCAGATCACTAAGTCCTGGTTTCCCATCTGCTCGGCCTGTATGCCTCGCAGTTAAGCTCCCTTTTGCCTTTACACTCGACACGCGGTTGCCGTCCGCGCTGAGGGAACCTTTGAGCGCCTCCGTTACATTTTTGGAGGCGACCGCCCCAGTCAAACTACCCATCTGACACTGTCCTCGCACCGGATAACGGTGCCGAGTTAGGATCCCAACGAGGCAAGGGTGGTATTTCAAGGTTGGCTCCCTGAAGGCTGGCGCCCCCAGTTCAAAGCCTCCCACCTATCCTACACGAACCTAGCCAAAACCCAATATCAAATTGCAGTAAAGGTCCACGGGGTCTTTCCGTCCGGTCGCGGGTAAGCGGCATCTTCACCGCTACTACAGTTTCGCCGAGTCCGTGGTCGAGACAGCGCCCAAGTCGTTACACCATTCGTGCAGGTCGGAACTTACCCGACAAGGAATTTCGCTACCTTAGGACCGTTATAGTTACGGCCGCCGTTTACCGGGGCTTCGGTTCAACGCTTCGCGGGCGAACCCGCTGACGCATCCCCTTAACCTTCCGGCACCGGGCAGGTGTCAGTCCCTATACGTTGCCTTGCGGCTTGGCAGAGACCTGTGTTTTTAGTAAACAGTCGCCCAGGCCGATTCTCTGCGGCCCCCCAGAGCTCACCACGCAAGGTGGATCACCACAGAGGGCACCCCTTATCCCGAAGTTACGGGGTCATTTTGCCGAGTTCCTTAACCACGGTTCTCTCGAGCACCTTGGGATTCTCTCCCCGCCTACCTGTGTCGGTTTACGGTACGGGCACCTACGTGACTCACATAGAGGCTTTTCTAGGCAGCATGATTAGGGTCAGTTTATGTCCTAAAAGGACTCCCCATCGCGTCTCGGAGTTGACAGCGCGGATTTACCTACGCCATCCCCCTACACGCTTAGACCAGGACTTCCAACGCCTGGCTGACCTTTCACTCCTGCGTCCCCCCATAGTGTCTTTGTCGCCACGTCGGTGGTACGGGAATGTTGACCCGTTTTCCATCGCCTACGCCTTTCGGCCTCGGCTTAGGTCCCGACTAACCCTGAGCGGATTAACCTTCCTCAGGAAACCTTAGGCTTTCGGTGTGCAGGTTTCTCGCCTGCATTATCGCTACTCGTACCGGCATGATCACTTCCGATTCGTCGACCGGATCTCACGATCCAGCTTCATCCTACTACGGAACGCTCCCCTACCAGACGCCATTGCTGGCGAATCCAAAGCTTCGGTGAGTGACTTGAGTCCCGACAATTTTCGGCGCGGGGCCGCTTGACTGGTGAGCAATTACGCACTCTTTAAATGATGGCTGCTTCTAAGCCAACATCCCAGCTGTCTGGGCAATCCGACATCCTTGTATCACTTAGCCACTACTTAGGGACCTTAGCTGTTGGTCTGGGTTGTTTCCCTCTCGGCAACGGATCTTATCACCCGCCGCCTGACTCCCGGAGAACGAGATAACGGCATTCGGAGTTTGAATGGGATCGGTAGGTCGGTGAACCCCCTAGCCCAATCAGTGCTCTACCTCCGTCACTCTATAATCCGAGGCTAGCCCTAAAGCTATTTCGGGGAGAACCAGCTATCTCCAAGTTTGATTGGCCTTTCACCCCTACGCACAGCTCATCCAAAGACTTTTCAACGTCAACTGGTTCGGCCCTTCACGCACTGTTACATGCGCTTCAGCCTGGCCATGCGTAGATCACTTGGCTTCGGGTCTGCAGAGCGCGACTTAATCGCCCGATTAAGACTCGCTTTCGCTCCGGCTACACGTCTGAGACGCTTAACCTTGCCACGCTCTAGCAACTCGCCGGTTCATTATGCAAAAGGCACGCCGTCAGTCGATGCAGACCGAAGTCTGCAGCAACCTTCGACAGCTTGTAGGCACACGGTTTCAGGTTCTATTTCACTCTCCGTCAGGAGTTCTTTTCACCTTTCCCTCACGGTACTGGTCCGCTATCGGTCGCCGGCATATATTTAGCCTTAGGAGGTGGTCCTCCCGGATTCCCACGGGGTTCCACGTGACCCGTGGTACTTGGGTACCCAATCCAGGGAGCCGTTGTTCTTTCGCCTAAGGGACTATCACCCTCTCTGGTCGGCCTTCCCAAGCCGTTCGGCTAGAACTCTGGTTTGTAACTCCCCGACCGGTCCGTATCCCGGTCCAACTGGGACCCACAACACCCCCTGCACAACGCACACGGGCTTTAACGTGCAGGTCGGTTTAGGCTGTTTCCCGTTCGCTCGCCGCTACTAGGAAAATCGCTTTTGCTTTCTATTCCTGGGGGTACTTAGATGTTTCAGTTCTCCCCGTCCGCTTCCACCGGCCTATTTTATTCAGCCGGGGATCGTACGGCATAACCCGTACGAGGTTGCCCCATTCGGAAATCCCCGGGTCAACGGATGTTTGCTCCTCACCGAGGCTTATCGCAGCTTACCACGTCCTTCATAACTTGCCGGCGCCAAGGCATCCACCGAGTGCCCTTGCTAACTTGACCAAATTGTATACTTGCGTCAACTGTAGCAAGCAAAGATGCTTCTTATGCGCCCGATCGCTATTGAGTTGTCAAAGATCTGCGTCCGTGGAGTCGAGTACCTCTTAGGCCGACCAATCACCTCGAGGTGATCCAAAACTGGTGGAGATAACCGGGCTCGAACCGGTGACCTCCTGCGTGCAAGGCAGGCGCTCTCCCAGCTGAGCTATATCCCCGAGTACCCCAACGAGTTTGGTGGGCCTAAGAGGAGTTGAACCTCTGACCTCACGCTTATCAGGCGTGCGCTCTAACCACAGCTGAGCTATAGGCCCATACGAGGCGCTCGTCCCACAGGACGGTATATCAATGAATAGCGTGCCGCGCCAGTGTCTGCGCGTCTGACCTAGGACGCTCGTCCAGGACGAGCTTCCTACTCCTTAGAAAGGAGGTGATCCAGCCACACCTTCCGGTACGGCTACCTTGTTACGACTTAGCCCCAATCACTGGTCTTACCTTCGGCGCCTGCCTCCCCGAGGGGTCAGCTCAGCGACTTCGGGTACTACCAACTTTCGTGGCTTGACGGGCGGTGTGTACAAGCCCCGGGAACGTATTCACCGCGGCATGCTGATCCGCGATTACTAGCGATTCCGACTTCATGGAGTCGAGTTGCAGACTCCAATCCGAACTGAGACCGGCTTTTTGGGATTGGCTCCACCTCGCGGTATTGCAACCCTTTGTACCGGCCATTGTAGCACGTGTGAAGCCCGGGATGTAAGGACCATGAGGACTTGACGTCATCCCCGCCTTCCTCCCGCATATCGCGGGCAGTCTCGCCAGAGTGCCCAGCATTACCTGATGGCAACAGGCGACGAGGGTTGCGCTCGTTGCGGGACTTAACCCAACATCTCA